>TARA_B100001121_G_scaffold103808_1_pt1 | contig 49847 bp, 48 predicted proteins | sample TARA_B100001121 | Tara Oceans TARA_B100001121 (sample SAMEA2622817) | marine metagenome | biome: marine biome (ENVO:00000447); feature: surface water layer (ENVO:00002042); material: "saline water (ENVO:00002010), including plankton (ENVO:xxxxxxxx)" | depth 5 m
CTGAATTAAGGGAAGCGGGAAAACTTACAGCTAGTGTTTTTAGTGAGGTAGAATACTCTTCAAAATGGCACAAAATATTATACAAAAAAGGATGGATTGGTTCTAAGTGGCCAAAAGAATATGGAGGAACAGGCTGGGACGATATGCAAAGATATATCTTTGCAAGTGAGTGTTCTAAAGCTGGAGCTCCATCTCCTACAGCAATGGGGTTAGCGATGGTTGGTCCTGTTCTTATGAAATATGGAACTCAAGAACAAAAAGATTTCTACTTACCTAGAATCTTGTCTGGCGAAGATTTTTGGTGCCAAGGTTACTCTGAACCTGGATCAGGGTCAGATCTTGCATCATTGCAATGTAAAGCCGTAAGAGAAGGTGATCATTATATAATAAATGGCACAAAAATTTGGACTACACATGCTCAACATGCAAATAGAATTTTTTGTTTAGTTAGAACTGACAACTCAGGAAAACCTCAACAAGGTATTACTTTTATTTTAATAGATATGGATACCCCAGGGATTGAAATTAAACCTATAATTACAATGGCTGGTGATCATGAGGTTAATCAAACATTTTTTGATAATGTTAAAGTTCCTGTCGAAAATGTTGTTGGTGAGGAAAATGATGGTTGGACAGTTGCTAAATATTTATTAGAGTTTGAAAGAGGTGGTAATTATGCTGCTGGAATTCAATCTAATATAGAAAAAATTAAACAAATAGCTTCGGTTGAAAGATCAGACACAGGAGAAAGTCTATTAGAGGATGATGCATTCTTAAGATCACTTTCTGAAACAGAAATCAAAGCACAGGCCCTTCTTATGACAGAACATAGGATTATGGCAGATATAGCTGAAAGAGGTCATCCTGGTCCTGCTTCATCAATTTTAAAATCAAGAGGGTCTAATTTAAAACAAGAAGTTGATATGCTTACAGTTGAAGCTGTAGGTTATTATACGATGCCTTTGCAAAACGAGGCAAGGCAACCGTTTTCAAATGTTGAAAAAATTGGTCCAGATCATGCTCTTACAGCTTTTCCTTCTTATTTGAATAATCGTGCATCAACTATTTACGGTGGATCTGACGAAGTTCAAAGAAATATAATGGCAAAATTTGTACTTGGATTATAAATAAAAAAAATGGATCTCTCTAAATTAAGAAAAATATTTGGAGAGAGATTCACAACATCCGAAGCGATAAGACGTCAACATAGTCACGATGAATCATGGCATGTTCCAATATCGCTTCCGGATGCCGTAATATTTCCTGAAAATACTAAAGAAGTCTCTGTAATTTTAAATTTTGCAAATGATAATAAAATACCTGTAATACCTTTTGGAGCAGGTACATCACTAGAAGGTCAAGTCCATGCTTTAAATGGAGGTATTACAATTAACTCTCTTAACATGAATAAAATTAGAGAGGTTAATTTAGAAGATATGGACTGCAAAGTTCAACCTGGTGTAACGAGGGAGGATCTAAATTTATTCTTAAGAGATACTGGTTTATTTTTTCCTGTGGATCCTGGAGCTAACGCATCAATAGGTGGAATGTGCTCCACTGGAGCATCAGGTACAAATACCGTAAAATACGGCACTATTAGGCAACAAGTTATGGGTTTAGAGGTTGTAATGCCTAACGGTGAAATCATAAAGACTGGTTCTAGGGCAAGAAAATCTTCAGCTGGATATGATTTAACACACCTTATGCTGGGCTCAGAAGGAACTTTAGGTTACATTACAGAAATCGATTTAAAACTTCATGGAAGACCAGAGGCAATTTCAGCAGGTGTATGTAGTTTTAAAAACCTTAATGGTGCAGTGAATACTGTCATTGAAGCTATACAAATTGGTCTTCCTTTATCTAGAATTGAATTATTAGATGAGGTTCAAATAAAAGCTATCAATAAATATAAAAATACAAACCATAATGAGAAACCAACATTATTTATTGAGATTCATGGATCTCCTCTTGGAGTTAAAGAGCAAATTCAACAATTTGAAGAGATATCCAAAGGAAATGATTTGATTGAATTTGATTGGTCTGATCAACAAGGCGAAATTGATAAACTATGGAGATCTCGTCATAGTGCTTATTATGCAGCTTTAAATCTTTGCCCTGGAAAAAAAGCTTTTACAACAGATGTGTGTGTACCTATCTCATATTTAACAGAATGTATTCTTGAAACCAAAAAAGATATTGAAGCCTCAAATATAATTGCTCCAATTGTCGGACATGTTGGTGATGGAAATTTCCATTTAATTTTGCTCCTTAATCCTGAAGATAAAGAGGAGGTAAATGAGGCAAAAGAGATCAACGATAGACTTGTCGAAAGAGCTTTAAGAATGAAAGGAACATCGACCGGTGAGCATGGAATTGGTATTGGGAAAAAAAAATTTTTAAAGACTGAAAAAGGAAATTCTGTAAAAATAATGTCTCAAATTAAAAGATCGATTGATCCAAATAATATAATGAATCCTGGGAAAATTTTCTAAAAAAAACCACCGTACTCTGGGGGGGAGAGTACGGTGGTAAACTAGTCATGTTTACAAGGGGGAGGTAAATGACTAATTCTTAAACTCTGGATAAGCATCCATTCCTAATTCGGAAACGTCTAATCCAGAAGTTTCTTCTTCTTCTGTAGGTCTTAGACCAAATACTACTTTAAGAACAATCCACCCGATCACACTTAAAACAACAGTAAATACTCCAATACTTACAATACCTATAATTTGAGTTGCCATATCGCCACTTCCGTTTAAGCCAGGAATAGCAACTGCGAGTGTGCCCCATATTCCAGCGATTAAATGTACTGAAATAGCACCAACAACATCATCAATTTTTAACTTATCAAGTAGTGGTATAGCTAATGTACAGATTACACCACCAATAGCACCGATTATTATAGCCTGTAATGGTGTTGCTACATCTGGGCCAGCTGTAATAGATACTAAACCAGCTAAAGCGCCATTTAGAACAAATGTTAGGTCTGTTTTGCTATAAAGTACCATTGATAAAATTAATGCTGCAACCAAACCAGCACAAGCAGCCATGTTAGTATTTACATAAACATTTGCCATTGCTGCTGCGTCTGCTGCAGAACCCAATGCTAATTGAGAACCGCCATTAAATCCGAACCAACCGAACCATAGTATAAATGTACCTATAGTTGCTAGTGGAAGATTTGCACCTGGTATAGCGTTTACTTCACCATTTGGACCATACTTTCCTAAACGCGGGCCTATTATTATGGCACCAGTTAATGCTGCCCATCCACCTACTGAATGAACTATAGTTGAACCAGCAAAGTCAGAGAAGCCCATTTCAGACAACCATCCGCCGCCCCATGTCCAAGAACCTTGGATAGGGTAAATGATACCTGTTAAAAATACTGCAAAGATTAAGAAAGGAACTAATTTAATTCTTTCAGCGACAGTACCACTAACAATTGACATAGCTGTTGCACAGAATACCATTTGGAAGAACCAATCTGACATCTTTGAGTAGCCATCTGCAGGATCTGCAGCAGCTTCAGGATTCCAAAGAGCAGGTGTACCAATGTAACCGCTTACATCATTATACATGAAGCCATAACCGACTAGATAGAACATTATTCCAGCTAGACTATAAAGAGCTACGTTTTTAACACAAATAGTAGCTGTGTTTTTTGTTCTTACTAAACCAGCTTCAAGACAAGTAAAACCTAAAGCCATCAGCATTACGAGAAAACCACTAACAAGGAAAGAGAAAGTATTGAATACATAAGCAGTTTCAGCACTCACTTCAGCGTTAGCTGTTCCGGTCAAAGCTAGGAATGAAAATCCAGCAATGATCATTGTTTTTTTAATGAAATTTTTCATTTTTTATTCCCTTATTATTAATTAACCGCCAATAGCATATGTAATGACAAAGAAAGGATCACTGTCATCTCTACTACTATCAATTATCGCGAATGAAAAACCAGAATCAAAGTCGATTGAAATACCGTAATCTGTTTCTTCGTCAGCTACATCATAGTCGTAAAAACCAAGATGAAGACCAATACCAATCGCATCATTAACTGCAAAACCAGTATCGATTGTGTAATAAACATCGTCACCAAAATCCATATCCCAATCTGCATCGGCTAATATATTTGCTCCCAGTGAGAAAGCACCGATATCAGCAGAAATATTGACTTCACTAAAATCGTAACCAGCATCGGTATTATCCGGATATGCGTAGTAAATGTAACCAACGCTTACAGGACCAAAACTATATCCAGCATAAATATCAAGTTCATAAGTAGCGTTATCACCAAAATCTACATTTGATACCCAAACACCAGCTGAAAAACCTGATTCACCTGAAACATCGATACCACCTGAAACAGCAGCACCTTTACCTTGAGACATTCCACGCCAAATATATTCACTTGTTACAGCTGTATTCCATTCAACAGCTGCAGTAGCTACTCCAGTCATTGAAACACTCAATATTGCTGCAACTAAAAATTTCTTAATTTTATTAGTTGTTTTTTTAAAAATCATTTAAACCTCCAATTAGTTAATTGCGAAATCGCAACATTAAAAAGCAATTTCAATACCAACTTTTGAAAATTAATAATTTTTTTTATATTTGAGGTTTTTTTAAGATAAATATCTATTAAAATCAGTTATTTAAATACTCTTCTATAAATTCCATTCTATCTTGCCCAAAAAACATTTGATCACCAATAAAAATAGTTGGAGCACCAAAAACACCTTTTTTAACAGCATTCTCAGTATTGGAAATTAATTTATCTTTAACATTTTGATCTGTAATTCTTCTAATAAAGTCATCAACATCAAAATTATTTTCAATAAGTACTTTTTTAAGTTCATCTTCATCATTAAGATTTTTTGGTTCTATCCACATATTTTTAAACATAACTTCTGTATATTTTATAAAATCGCCATCATCTTGATATGAAACAGCTCCTCTCATCAAAGTAAGGGTGTTAACTGGAAAATAAGGATTTCTCTCATAAGGAACTCCATACTTATCAGCGAATCTTTGAAGATCAATCATCATATATTTTCCTTTTGCAGGAACTGAGGCAGGTGGATTATTCCCTGTAGCCTTAAAAACCCCTCCAAGTAAAATAGGGAAGTACTCAATTTTAGTTTTATTTCTCTCGGCAATTATCTTCAGTTGTGTGAACGCCAAGTAGGCTGTAGGACTTCCAAAGTCAAAGTGAAATTCAATATTTTTTGTCATTTTATATTTCTCTAAGCAGATGGCCTCCATCTGCTATAATCGTTTCTCCAGTAATGTAAGAACCAGCATCGCTTACTAAAAGCAGTAATGGACCGTCCATTTCACTAAAATCCCCAACCCTTCTCATAGGGATTCTATTAATCATATCATTACTCATATCGGAATCAATAAAGTCCTTATTAATATCAGAGCGCATATATCCAGGTGCTAACGCATTAACTCTTATTGAGTATTTTGCCCATTCAAGAGCCATTTGCCTAGTCAAGTGAGATAAGCCTGCTTTTGAAACACAATATACTCCATTTCCCTTTTGAGCAGCTTCTCCGCAAATTGAAGAAATATTTAAAACATTTCCACCCTTAATATTTTTTTTTCTTCTGCTGGAAACCCACTCTTTTGCTAGAAACCATGGGCCTCTTAAATTTGTATTTATTACTAAATCCCATTCATCAGAAGTAGTTCCATCTATAGAACCTACTGTAGTGGTCCCAGCATTATTAACTAATATATCTATTTCACCCAAACTAGAAATGATAGAATTTAAACATGATTTAACATTATTTTCATCAGACACATCTAGGTCATAGATCTCTGCTATACCTCCTGACTCTTTAATAAGATCTTCAGTTTCTCTAAGTTTATCCTTCCTTCGAGCAGCTAAAGCAACTTTTGCTCCTGACCTTGATAATGTTAATGCAATAGAAGCTCCCAAACCACTACCTCCTCCAGTAACTAAAGCCACTTTTCCATCTAAATTAAATATTGATTTCATAATTTTTTCCTTATTTTAGTAATCCAAGAGCGGATGCTGACATTGCTTTTATTCCAGTTGTAATTGTGGGTTTAGGATCAGGTGCAAAAAAAGGAGAATGAATAGAAACCAATTCAATTTCATTATTTTGAAATTTTTTCCAATCTTCCTTTGATGTTCCCCCTAGCCAAAACAATAAACTTGGTATTTTTGGATCTTGTCTTCCGTATCTAGCAAAATCTTCTCCACCCATAACAGCTGATATTTCACTAACATTTTCATCACCGATTTCTTCACTTATAAAACTCAAAACTTTTCTTGAAAACTCAGGATCATTATATAATGCTGGTGTATACTCATCCTTTAACAAAACTTTAGGCATTTTACTCTCTGGTAAACCTGCTGCAATACCCAGTCCTTTAACAATTTTTTTTATTTCATCGATAGTTTTTTCTCGAACTTCATCGCTGTAAGATCTCAATGTTAATTGTAATCTTACTTCCTCTGAAATAATATTATGCTTAAGTCCGCCATGGATAGAACCCACTGTCACAACAGCTGGTTCAAGTGGATCAATTTTTCTACTCACGATTGTTTGTAACGATAAAACAATTTGGGATGCTAATACTATTGGGTCAATTGTTGCATGAGGATAAGCCCCATGACCTCCTACACCATTCACAATTATATCAACACTATCAACATTCGCCATTGCATAACCCAATTGATAACCAATAGTTCCTGCAGGGCCCATTCCACCCACATGAAGAGCTAAATTAAAATCGGGTCTTGGAAATCTTTCAAAAAGGCCATCTTCTAACATAGCTAGTGAACCCTGGCCAACCTCTTCAGCTGGCTGAAGAACTAACATAAGCGTTCCAGACCAACTATTCTTCATGGAAATCAAATTTTTTGCTGTCCCAATCAATACAGACATATGTATATCATGTCCGCAAGCATGCATTACTGGAACTTCTTTACCAAATCTATTTATTTGTCTCACTTTAGAGGCATATTTAAGATTGGTCTTTTCTTCAACAGGCAGAGCATCCATATCAGCCCTTATCATCAAGGTTGGGCCCTTACCGTTTTCTAGAATTGCAACAACGCCCTTTTTACCAACCCCTCTTGTTACTTCATAACCATCAGCCTCAAGAATATCTGCAAGATGGCTCGCGGTTTTATCTTCTTGCCAAGAAAGCTCAGGATTAGAGTGAAGAAATTTATACAAATTGACAATTTCATCAATATTATATTTTGCTAACGCATTAGAGCTAATGGGGCCTAATGAAATAATAGAAATTAAAATTAATAAAAATTTTTTATATCTAATATTGTTCAACTTTATCCTCTACAGCATTTCCTTTACCAGGTATAAGTATTTGTCTTATAAAGGTACATATAATTTCATTTTTTTGGTTAGTACCTGTTGTCTTTATTTTGACAATTCCTTGACCTTTCCTTGATTTTGATTCTCTCTTTTCTAAAACTTCTGAAGAACCATAGATTGTATCACCATAAAAAACTGGCGATGGAAATTTAACATCATCCATACCTAAATTGGCAATTGCTTTTTGGCTACAATCTGAAACACTCATACCAATTAATAAAGATAAAGTATAAGTTGAAACAACTAAATTTTTACCAAATTCAGTCGCTTTTCCATATTCGGAATCAAAATGGAGTGGGTGAGTATTTAATGTCATAAGCGTAAATAAATGGTTATCATATTCTGTTACAGTTTTTCCAGGCCTATGATCATAAACATCTCCAACTTGAAAATCTTCAAAGTACCTACCGAAAGTTTCTCTGTAATGATTTGGACCAATTTGTTTTGAATTCTTAATCATTTTTAATCCTCTTAAAAATAAACTGAAGCTTAGTTCTTCTATATATATTTATAATACATACTATTGATATAAAAAATTATATAAAAGTATATGAAATGTAATATTAATTTTTATTAATTCGTTAATATCCTAACAAAAATGTTATTATTATTACGATTCTACTTTAGGCTCTTTAATGACAATAGAAAATAATAAAAATAATGTTTTATTTACTATGAAAATTTTCTTCATTCTATTTCTTTTTCTGCTAACAGGGTGTTCAACTACAAAGGAGAAATATGAGAGAGATCTGCCATCTCTTCCTTCTGATTGGTCCTCATCATATCAGTCTTTGAAAGAGATTGATGGATGGGCTGAAACTTTTAATGATAAAGAATTACTAAAATTAATCTCAGAGGCTCTCGAAAATAATAAAGACTTAAAAATTGCCTCCAGTAGATTAGATATAGCAAGAGCATCATCAAGAGCCTCTATTGCACCTTTACTGCCAACAATAGGAACAAATGTTTCAAGAATACAATCATCAGTGATTATTGATAATCAGAATAATCCAGAGAGGATTTATGCTTATCAAGATAGTCTGGGGGTACAACTGAACTGGGAAGTAGATATTTGGGGAAAGCTATCCAGACAATCAAGATCCACATATAAAGATCTTGAATCTGCAGAAGCTGATCTAGAATTTGCGAGACTATCTATAGCAGGTTTAACAGCTCAATCATGGTATCTGTTTTCAGAGGCAAAATTACAAAGGGATTTAGCTGAGAGAAATCTTGAAACTAGAATAAGCACCCTCAAGAAAGTAGAAAATAGATACATAAAAGGAATTGCACAAAGCAGAGATTTGAGATTGGCGAGGTCTGAAGTTGAGTCTACAAGAGCTGACCTTATTAACAAACAACAAATTTTCAATGAAACTGCAAGAACATTAGAAGTCATTATAGGAAGGTATCCAGAAGCAAATATTGTACCAGGGAATCTCCCATCAATTCCGCAAAACCCAAACATTGGAACTCCTGCAGAAAGACTTCCTTTAAGACCCGATATTCGATCCTTGGAAGCGCAAATTGAATCTGCTGGTCTTCAACTTACCTCAACAAGATTGGCTTTTCTTCCTAGCGTTTCGCTAAATGCACAATGGAATACTTTAGAAGATAATTTGTCTGATGCACTTGAACCAGATAGGCTAGCAGGTTCAATAGTGGGATCAATTACACAAAGTATCTTTCAAGGCGGCAGAAGAATAGCAAACTCTAAAATTAAGAAAGCACAATTGGAAGCGATTTTAGAAACTTATGCTCAAGCTTTATTAGCAGCTGCTCAAGAAGCAGAAAATGCTATAGCTGCAGAAGAAACTTTAACAAAGAGAGAAATTGCTATAAGTAAAGCCTTTGAGGAGTCTAAGGCAGCAGAAGAATTAACCTTAGATCAATATAATAAAGGATTAAGTACAATTTTTGAATTACTTAACGCTCAATCAAGGCGTCTTAACTCTGAAAGTTTACTAATAAATGCAAAAAGATTAAGGCTTACAAACAGAATTAAAATGTATATGGCTATTGCAACACCAGTTTATGGAAAAAATTAAATGAGAAGATTATTCCAATACATTATCGGTTCAAGAATAGCTCCAATATTAATTATTCTAATTGGTTCATTTTTTGCATTTGTAATATCGATATCGAGCCCTAAACCCCAAAAGGGTATTGAGCTACCTAAACCTACACCAGTATTTTATGAAGTTATTTCAAAAAAAGATATAACACTTAAGATTTTAACCAATGGAGAAGTTAGGCCTTTAAATGAAATTAATTTGATCTCTCAAGTTTCTGGACAAATTATTAAAGCGGCTGACGAATTTGTTGATGGAGGAATTATTAAGGCTGGATCACCCCTAGTCTGGATTGATGATAGAGATTATAAATTAGCTGTAATTTCAGCTGAATCTAGAGTTGCTCAAGCTAGTAAATTATTAGAAAGAGAAATAGCTGAAAGTGAACTTGCCAAGAATGACTGGGAAGAACTTGGAATTGGAGAAGCAAGCCCTCTTACTTTAAGAATACCTCAACTTAAAGAGGCTGAAGCTGCAGAGAAAGCAGCATTAGCGGATTTAGAAAAAGCAAAACTAAACTTAGAAAGAACAGTTGTTAAACTTCCATTTCAAGGAATAATTCGTCAAAAAAAGACAGGGGTAGGTCAATTTGTTGGAACAGGAAGCATTCTTGCAACGGCGTTTTCAACTGAAGAAGTTCTAATAGCTCTGCCACTTACCGATACTGAATTATCTTATTTAGGTTTGCCCTTGGCATACGAAGAAGAAAAGATATTTTCAGGTCCAAAGGTTAATTTTTATTCTTTTGTTTCAAATAAAAATTCTGAATGGACTGGAAGAATTGTTCGAACTGCTGGCTCAATTGATCCCTTAACAAGGTTAGTATATGTTTATGCTGAGGTTGTTAATCCATATCAACAATCTCCTCCACTTGCCATTGGAATGTTTGTTGATGCAATAATTGAAGGTAAAACCATTAAAGACGGTTTTTTGGTTCCTAACTCTGCAATTAATAATAATTCAGATATATATATTATTAACGCTAGTGATAACTTAGAAATAAGAAAAATTGAAGTTCTTGGAACAGAAAACGATTATGTCATTATCAAGGGAGAAATTTCTGAAGGAGAAAGAGTGGTTGTTTCGCCTCTGAATAACGCAAAAGCTGGAATGGCTCTTAAACCAATTTTGTTAAACAAGAATATAGATGGGTAGCTTAGATGTTGAAAATTATTTCATGGTGGGTAAGGAATTCTAAAGCAGCTAATCTCTTGATGTTTAGTATAATTATTATAGGGATTTTGAATTTTTTTAGGGTTGAAAAAGAAGTTTTCCCAATAATAACTGCTCCTGTAGTTTCAATTAAATATGGATGGCCAGGTGCATCACCTAAAGAAATTGAAGACCAAATTCTTGTAAGGGTTGAAGAGTCTCTAACCGATCTAGAGGAAATAAAAAAAATAACATCAACCGCTAGAGAGAATTTAGGCTCAATTCTTGTTGAGGCTACCTCAGGCTCAGGGATTGATAAGCTTATTCAAGATATAAAACGAAAAGTAGATTCAATTGAGTCAATACCAGATGGAGTTTTACCTCCAACAGTTTCTGATGAGTCCTTTAGAATACCTCTAGTTACACTTGCTGTTCATGGGAATACTTCAGAAAAAAAACTAATTAGAGCAGCAGAAAAAATAAGAGACGAGCTGTCACTTTTAGATCATGTCGATATTGTTGAAGTTCAAGGAAGTAGAAAAGAGGAAATATCATTAGAGCTATCTGAAAATGCGATGAGACGATATAATGTTACATTTGATCAAGTTGCTCAAGCAGTAAGAAAATCATCAATTAACACATCATTGGGTAGCATTAAGGGGGAAAATGGTACCATTCAATTAACCACAAGAAATTTAGCTGATACAAAAAAAGATTTCGATAAAATCATAATCAGGCAAACATCAGATGGCGGCACTCTTAAAGTTTCTGATATAGCTAGAGTTGTTGATGGGTTTGAGGATAAAAATCTAAGAGCCTCATTTAATGGAGAATTATCATTTCTTGTTCAAGTCTTATCAACTGATAATATGAATGTTGTTAAGACATCAGAGGCTGTTTACAACTGGCTCCCGAATGCACAGAAAAATATGGAACAAGGAGTCAATCTATCTTTATGGTCTGATACATCTGATCTTTATAAAGATAGAATGTCGTTAATTTCAAAAAGTGCTTTTGGTGGATTATTCTTAGTATTTATTGTTCTTATGATGTTTCTAAGGCCAATTGTTGCATTTTGGTGCGCTGTAGGGATTTTAACTGCATTTGCTGGAACATTTATTTTTCTTCCATCAAACGATGTATCATTAAATGTAATATCGCTTTTTGCATTCCTTCTAGTCATAGGGATTGTTGTAGATGATGCGATAATTGTTGGTGAGAATATTCATTCAGAGAATGAGAAAGGTCGAGAAGGTGCTGATGCAGCAATCATGGGTGCTTATTTAGTTTCAAAACCAGTATTTTTTGCAGTTATAACGTCTATGATTGCCTTTGCTCCATGGTTGTTTTTAACAGGCTGGCAAGTTCAATTTGTTCAAAATATATCAATTATTGTTTTACTTGCTTTAGCTTTTTCTCTTTTAGAGGCTTTCTGTATCCTGCCATCTCATTTGTCAAACCTAAAAGCAAGTAACAATGAGTCAAAATTAGCAAAATTTCAAAAACGACTTGCTCAAAGTCTGGTTGATTTTGGCAAAATTAATTATATGCCAATATTAATATCTTCTTTAAAAAGAAGATATTTAACAATTTCATTTTTTCTAAGTTTTTTAATAATTATTTTTACTTTTTCGGGCTCATCCTGGATAAGTAAATCATTTCTTCCAAATATCGAAGACGATGAAATATTAGTAAGTGTAAAACTACCAGATGGATCACCCTTTGAGAGAACTCTAGAAGTATCAAAAATTATTGAAAATGCAGGAATAGAGACAGAAAAATATTATGAAAATAAAGATAATAGCATAGAAAATACCTATATTAACGCAACTGGTTCTTCAGTAAGAGCATATTTTAACCTCTATGCTCCAAGCGATAGAAAAGCATCAGCAACAGAAATAGCAGATATTTTAAGAGATAAAATTGGCGATATACCTGATGCTGAAGGTCTCGATGTTTCAAAAGATATTGGTCGTAGTCCAACCGATGCAGATCTTAATTTTAATATTACCGCAACAAAATCTGAGGACCTTATACCTGCATTAAATGATTTTATTAATAATTTAAGATCTTACTCTGCAACTTATGATGTAAGGAATAGTCTAAATAGTTCGTTTACTGAAATCCAAATATCAGTAAGACCTAATGCAGAAAAATTAGGATTAACACTTGGTGAAATTTCAAGACAACTCAGACAAGCCTATTATGGTGAAGAAGTACAAAGACTTCCCAGAAATGGTGAGGATGTAAAAGTAATGGTTCATTATCCAAAGAAATTAAGAAGATCTCTAGAAAGTTTATCAAAGTTTAGAGTAAGAACCCCTGATGGAAGAGAAGTTCCATTTTTATCTGTCGCATCAATTCAACAATCCCCTGGAGTTCAAAAGATTGAGAGAATTGACGGTTTAATAAGTGCATCAGTTAGTACTCAAATTAGAGGTGACTTTAAAACTCAAATACTCACTGAATTAAGGGAAGATTATCTTCCTGGGTGGAAAACAAGATTTCCAGGTGCGTCATGGAGACTTGGGGGAGAGTCTGAAGGAGAAGACGAGTTTTTTGCTGAGATTCAATATTTAATAATAATCGCGGTTTTCGCAATGTTTGCAATTTTATCAATTGCTTTTAGATCTTACTTTTTACCAATAATTATTCTTTCTGCACTTCCATTTGGCTTTGGCGGAGCAGTTCTTGGTCATATTATTTTTGGTAAAGGACTCTCGATGATTTCTTATTGGGGAATAGGAGCAGCTTGCGGTGTTGTTGTTAACGATAACCTTGTATTGGTTGATAATATAAACAGATTAAAGAGCAGTGGAAAGCATATCCTAGAATGTATAGTGGAGTCAGGAGTTACTAGATTTAGGCCAATTGTTATCACTTCAATTACTACTTTTGTTGGACTAATGCCAATGATGTTAGAACCATCAGTTCAAGCTAATTTCCTAAAACCTGCTGTCATATCTTTATCATTTGGTGTTGCCCTCTCTTCATCAGTCACATTGATTCTTGTTCCTTGTTTATATTTAATAGGTGATGATATTAGAAACTATATTAGCCAAATTAAAGAGACTTCTAAAAGACAAATTAGCAAAATCTCGACATAAAGGAGATTTTATAGCATAATGCCCGGCCCAAATTAATTGAGGAAGAAATTGAACCCTATTGAAACAACATATAGATACTTAGTAGATTGGATGAATGTTAAAGGCGAGATGGTACAAAATACTATCGCAGCAACATCCATGCAAGACGCAATGACAGAGCTTCAAGAAATTGAAGGCACTCCTTTTAGTATTAATGGTTCAGGAAAACCACGTTTTGTTAATATCAGACAAATTGATCAAGAAATTAGAGAAGACTAAATTAAATAATAAGGCTTGCTAATGACAAATAATGGTTATGAAAAAATTGCATATCCTGAAACTTATACAAATGAGGATGAACTCCATAATATTCTAAAATCAATGCGCGAAAATGATCCTGTTTGTTGGCTTGAACCAGAAAATTATAGACCTTTTTGGGCAATTACAAAACACTCTGACATATCAGATATTGAATTAAAGAATGATTTTTTTATAAATCATCCTAGAACAACCTTAATGGATATTACTGCAGAAAATTATATTAAGGAATTTACAGGGGGCAGTCATCTTCTTGTAAGAACATTAGTTCACATGGATAATCCTGATCATAAAATCTACAGGGCTATGACGCAATCATGGTTTTCACCTCCCAATCTAATCAAGCTTAAATCTGATATTGAATTATTAGCTAAAGATTACGTTGATAAAATGCTTGATTCAGGCTCTGAGTGTGATTTTGTAAATGACATATCAGCATTATACCCTTTAAGGGTAATTATGAATATTTTAGGAGTGCCTCCAGAAGATGAAAGTCTAATGCTTAAACTTACCCAACAACTTTTTGGCGGTAATGATGAGGATATGAAACGCTCAGAAGAGGAAAGCATTGATAGTAATGTGATTGCTGATTTCTTTAACTATTTTACCGCCCTAACTGAGGAAAGGAGAAAAAATCCTACAGAAGATGTGGCAACTGTAATAGCAAATGCTAATTTTAAAGGTGAACAAATTGGTCATTTAGAGGCTATGTCATATTACACAATAATTGCTACTGCCGGCCACGATACAACATCATCCTCTACAGCTGGAGGAGTTCTTGCATTAATAGAAAATCCAGATCAATTAAAAAAATTAAAAGAAAATCCATCTCTTATGCCAATGGCTGTTGATGAGACAATTAGATGGGTTACACCGGTAAAAAATTTCTTCAGAACAGCAACCGAAGATTGCTTGATTGGTGACAAACAAATTAAAAAAGATGACTCAATATTACTAGTTTATCCATCAGGTAATAGAGATGAGGAAGTTTTTGATGATCCATTTAAATTTAAAGTTGATAGATCTCCTAATAAACATTTGGCATTTGGCTACGGAGCACATCTATGTCTTGGAAAACATTTAGCTAAAATGGAAATGGAAATATTATACAAAGAACTTTTTAAAAGAATTGAAAAAATTGAATTAAACGGTGAACCTTCTTGGGTAAAAGCAAGTTTTGTGTCTGGTTTGAAATCATTACCCATAAAATATAAAATCAAATAAGGAATATATAATGGTAAGAACAATTCAAGAAATAATTCAGGAGGCCTTTAGTGAGGTACCAACAATTACTCCAGAAAAAGCTAAAGAAGAGCAAGATAATGGTGCTTTAATAATTGATACCAGAGAAATAAATGAATTAGCCCTTACTGGGAAAGTAAAAAATTCTATTCATATACCTCGGGGTTTAATAGAATTTCAAAATAAAGAAACTAATCCAAATGGAATTGAGGGTTTTACAAAAGATAAAAAAATTATTCTTTATTGTGCTGCTGGCTCAAGGGCTGCACTTGCTGGTAAAGCTCTAAAAGATATTGGCTTTACTGATGTATATAATTTAGGAGGTTTTTCAGATTGGCAATCAAAAGGGCTACCTGTTGAAAATATTACTTAAAAAGGTAAATTTTCTCGACAGAGTATTATTGATTTGCTATTTCAAATAAAGAATATTTTATCAGTTTTTCAATATTTTTTATCAATTGTAAAACTTACTTTATGTTAAATTAATAAATAAATGATTTTAATTAAGGGGTATCTCAAATGTCAGCAAAAAAAGAAATTGAAGTTTTAATTAACCGCTCAAGAGAAGCTCAAAAACAAATAGAAAACTATACTCAAGAGCAGGTTGACGAACTTATTAGAGCAATGGTTTGGTCAGTAGCAAAACCAGGAATGGCTGAAGAAATTGCTCAGTTTACAGTTGATGAAACACAATTGGGCAATTATGACGGAAAATTTTTAAAAATTCAAAGAAAGACACGTGCTACACTTATGGACATAATTGATGATAAGTCAGTTGGTATTCTTGAAGAGGATTCAGAGAGAGCAATTGTAAAAATTGCAAAACCTATGGGAGTAATAGGAGCTTTATCACCATCTACAAATCCTGAAGCTACTCCTGTAATTAAATCAATTCATGCAATAAAAGGAAGAAATTCGATTATTGTTGCCCCCCATCCTAGAGCAAAACTAACAAACAAAAAGATATGCGATTTAATGCGCGAAGCTATTGTTAAATGTGGTGCTCCTGCTGATTTAGTTCAAGCAATTGAAATACCGAGTCTTGAGCTAACAAATGAACTTATGGCTCAATGCGATAGAGTATTGGCCACAGGTGGAGGCGCAATGGTAAATGCGGCTTATTCAAGCGGTACGCCAGCCCTTGGTGTTGGAGTTGGTAATGCTGTAATAACCGTTGATGAGACAGCAGATTTAGATGATGCTTCTGAAAAAATTAGAATATCAAAAACCCTTGATTTGGCAGCCTCTTGCTCATCAGACAATTCAGTTATTTTAGTGGACTCAATTTATGATGAAATGATTTCAAAATTAAAAGAAAAGGGTGGTTTTCTTGTAAATGAAGATCAAAAACAAAAACTTAAAGAAACACTTTGGGATGAAGAAGGCCATTTAAATACAGCAATTGTTGCTCAGCCAGCAGAAAAAATTGCTGACATGGCAGGTATCGATATACCAGAGGGTACAGGCTTTTATATAGTACCTGAAACTGGTTGGGGGAAAGATTTCCCTTTCTCAGGAGAAAAATTATCAGTAATTATGGCTTTATATAGAGCAGATAATATTGAACATGCTATTGAATTAACTAATAACATACAAGCCTACCAGGGTCAGGGGCATTCATGTGGAATTTACTCTAATAGTGATGAAAATATTATGAAACTTGCTAATAGCACAAAAACATCAAGAGTTATGGTCAATCAACCTCAAGCAGCATCAAATAGTGGAAATTTATGGAATGGCATGAGACAAACATTTTCACTAGGATGTGGATCATGGGGAGGAAATGGAACAAATAATAATATTTCTTGGAGAGATCTAATTAATGAAACTTGGGTTTCTAAACCTTTAAGCCAAACCAAAGAGCTTATGTCTGATGAAGAACTCTTTGGTGATGTTATGAATAAAATAAATTAAATTATCAAAGAAAGTTGGATATAGTTAAATAAGTTAACTATTAGAAAAAATTATGCATTTATCTGAAGAACAAATTGCTTTTTATGACGTAGCAAAAGATTTTGCTTTAAAAAAAATGGCACCAAATGCGGAAAAATGGGATGAAGAGAAAATTTTTCCTATCGAAACATTACAGGAGCTTGCGGCCCTCGGTTTTGGAGGAATATACGTAAATCCTAATTTGGGAGGCTCTGGTTTATCTAGATTAGATGCGAGTTTAATTTTTGAAGCCTTAAGTCAAGGCTGCACTTCTACATCAGCCTTTTTATCAATACACAATATGGCAAATTGGATGATTGATAGTTTTGCTTCAAATGAATTGAAAGAAAGATTTGTTCCTGATCTATGTTCAATGAATAAAATAGCTTCATACTGCTTGACTGAAGCTGGTGCGGGTTCCGATGCAGGAAGTCTCAAAACAAAAGCTAAAAGAGATGGTGACTTTTACATAGTTAATGGAACTAAGTCATTTATTTCTGGAGGTGGCTATTCTGATGTCTATGTAACAATGGTAAGAACTGGCGATGACAGTGCATCAGGAATTTCAACATTTTTAATAGAAAAAGATACTCCTGGACTATCTTTTGGTGCACAGGAAAAAAAAATGGGATGGAACTCTCAACCTACGGCACAAGTTATTTTTGAAGACTGTAAAGTTCCTGCAGAAAATATTATAGGTAGTGAAGGTGATGGATTTAAAATTGCCATGAAAGGTTTAGATGGCGGAAGGCTTAATATCGCCGCGTGCTCGCTTGGGACTGCACAATCAGCTTTTGAAAAAGCTGTTGAATATGCTGGTGATAGGGAGCAATTCGGAAAAAAAATTCAAGATTTTCAATCTATTCAGTTTAAGCTTGCTGATATGGCTACTGAGCTTGAGGCATCAAGATTAATGCTTAGAGATGCAGCTAATAAAGTTGATGATAACGCACCTGATAAAACAAAAGCTGCTGCAATGGCAAAGCGTTTTGTGACTGATATGAGTTTTAAAATCGTTAATGAAGCTTTACAGATTCATGGTGGCTATGGATACTTAAAAGACTATCCTTTGGAAAGAAATCTCAGAGATGTTCGAGTTCATCAAATTCTTGAAGGTACTAATGAAATAATGAACGTTATTATTTCTAGAGAAATCCTTAAGGAAAACAGATGATTGATGAAGAGGTTTTCTTTGAAGTCAAAGGATCTCTTGGGCTTATAACACTGAATAGGCCCAAGGCCTTAAATGCCCTCACTCTTTCAATGGTAAGAGAGATACATCCAAAACTTAAAGAATGGGAAAATAATCCTTCTGTAAAAAATGTATTAATTAAAGCTGAAGGCGAGAAAGCCTTTTGCGCTGGTGGTGATATTAGAGCCCTTCATGATTGGGGTAGAAATAATGATAAAGAAGCAACAGGGTTTTACAGAGAGGAATATATTCTCAATCAATATATAAAACGATACTCAAAACCATATATTTCTCTTGTTAATGGTATTGTAATGGGCGGAGGAGTTGGTCTTTCAGTTCACGGAAGCTATAGAATAGCTGGAGAAAACTATTCTTTTGCAATGCCAGAAACTGGAATAGGTTTATTCCCAGATGTTGGGGGTTCTTTTTTTCTCCCTAGGCTTGATTATGAAGCAGGAACCTACCTTGCGCTAACTGGAAATAGAATAAAAGCTTCAGATGCTATTTTCTTAGGAACAGCAACAAACTACATAAAATCTGAAAATTTTTCTAATTTACTGGAAGATCTTTCTGAAGAGCAAAATGATCCAAAGGATATAATTGAAAAATATTCAACTAATCCAAGTGAGTCAGAATTTAAGAAAATTAGTCAATTTTGTGATAAAATTTTTAAAGGAAATACTGTTGAAGAAATAGTTGAAAATTTAAAAAATGAAAACTCTGATCTTTCAAAAAAAATACTTTCGACAATTAAACAAAAATCTCCAACATCGCTTAAAGTTGCCTTAAAAAGTCTTAGGTTAGGCAAAGAAATTAGTTTTGAGGAATGTATGATGATGGAATTCAGAATGGTTAATAAAGTAATGAATGATCATGATTTTTATGAAGGGGTTAGAGCCCTTATAATAGATAAAGATAATAATCCAAATTGGAAACCAAATAAAATATCAGAAGTAGAAGATAGTTTTGTGGATGAATTTTTTCATAAATTAGATGATGATCTTAAATTTAACTAAAAGGAGTTATGTATGGCAGAAGTTACATTCATAGGATTAGGCAATATGGGTCTTCCTATGGCCTTAAATCTATTAAAAGCTGGTCATTCAGTAACTGGATTTGATTTAGCAAAAGATCAAGTAAAAATTCTTGTTGATGCAGGAGGAAAATCAACTGAAGATATTAATTCTACGATTCAAACATCAGATGTAGTGATCTCAATGTTACCTTCGGGAAAGATTGTGAAATCAGTCTATCTTGGTGATCAAGGAATCATTGAAAATGCACCTGATAATCTTTTACTAATAGATTCATCAACAATTGATGTAGAAACTGCTAGAGATGTTTCTAAAAATGCCATATCAAAAAATCTTCATATAGTTGATGCCCCTGTTTCAGGTGGTGTTGGAGGAGCTCAAGCAGGAACACTAACATTTATGGTTGGTGGGGAAAAGAGCGCTTTTGATAGAGCAAAAGAGTTTCTGGATATTATGGGTGGTAATATCATTTATGCTGGTCTATCCGGTAATGGTCAAGCTGCTAAAATTTGTAATAATATGCTGCTAGGTATTTCTATGATAGGAACTGCTGAAGCATTTAACTTGGCTGAGAATTTGGGTCTTGATGCCCAAACATTTTTTGATATTTCTTCTACAGCATCAGGTCAATGTTGGTCAATGACAAGTTATTGTCCAGTTCCAGGTCCGGTTCCTTCAAGCCCTGCAAACAATAATTATGAACCAGGATTTGCATCTGCTTTAATGTTAAAAGATTTAAGACTTTCTCAAGAAGCTGCGAGAATGACTTCTTCTTCTACACCACTAGGTGCTAATGCTACTTCAATATACGAAGAAATTGAAACCTTAGGACATGATGGTATTGATTTTTCAGGTGTAATAAAATTATTACAAAATAAATTAAAGCAGAGTTAAGACTATGACTGCTGATAAAATATTTCCAGTACCAGATAATTATAAAAATTCAGCACATGTAACTAAAGAAACTTACGATGATTTATGCCATCAAGCTTCGATTAATTCTGAAAAATTTTGGAATAATATTGGAAAAAGAATTGATTGGATAAAACCTTATTCAAATATTAAAGATGTTACATGGTCTAAAGAGAAGGTAGACATTAAATGGTTTTATGATGGAAAACTTAATGTCTCAGAAAACTGCATTGATAGACATCTAGAGGACAAAGCAGATTCAATTGCAATAATTTGGGAAGGCGATAATCCAGAAGAAAGTCTTAAAATCACCTATAAAGAACTACATAAAAAAGTTTGCAACTTTTCAAATGCACTAAAAAATAATGGTGTAAAAAAAGGTGACAGGGTTACAATTTATATGCCGATGATACCTGAAGCAGCTTATGCAATGTTAGCATGTAGTAGAATTGGTGCTATTCACTCTGTTGTGTTCGGAGGTTTTTCACCTGAGGCACTTGCTGGACGAATTCTTGATTGTGACTCACATTATGTTATTACAGCAGATGAGGGGGTTAGAGGTGGAAAAGTAATACCACTTAAAATAAATACAGATAAAGCACTTTTAAAATGTCCTAATGTTAAACATGTATTTGTTGTTAATAGAAATAATGCAAATATAGAAATGACTGAAGGAAGAGATCTTTGGTATCATGAAATTACTAGGGATGTCAGCGATGAATGCAAAGCTGAAGTAATGGATGCTGAAGATCCTTTGTTTATCCTTTATACATCTGGTTCAACGGGTAAACCAAAAGGTGTTCTTCATACTTCAGGTGGATATCTTGTTTACGCCTCTTATACCCATGAAATAATTTTTGATTATAAGCCTGGTGATATTTATTGGTGTAGCGCTGATGTAGGTTGGGTAACGGGCCATTCTTATATAGTTTATGGACCATTGTGTAATGGGGCAACTACTTTAATGTTTGAAGGTGTACCAAATTATCCCGACTCATCAAGGTTTTGGCAAATATGCGACAAACACAAAGTAAATATTTTTTATACAGCACCAACAGCAATAAGAGCCCTTATGAAAGAAGGTGATAAACCAGTAAAAACAACAAAAAGAGATAGTTTACGATTACTTGGAAGTGTTGGTGAACCTATTAATCCAGAAGCCTGGTTATGGTATTATAATGTTGTTGGTGAAAAGAAATGTCCTATAGTTGATACTTGGTGGCAAACCGAAACAGGTGCTACTTTAATATCTCCTTTACCTGGGGCAACAGATCTAAAACCTGGTTCCGCTTCTAAGCCTATTCCAGGAATTATTCCTGTGTTGCTAGATACCGATGGCAATGAGCTAAAAGGTGCAACTGAAGGAAATTTATGTATTAAGAGCAGTTGGCCTGGTCAAATGAGAACAGTTTATGGTGATCATGAGAGATTTATAGAGACTTATTTTTCTCAATATGATGGTTTTTACTTTACTGGCGATGGTTGTAAAAGAGATGAGGATGGTTATTACTGGATTACAGGAAGAGTTGACGATGTAATAAATGTATCTGGTCATAGAATGGGAACCGCAGAGGTTGAAAGCGCCCTTGTTTCTCATAACAAAGTTGCTGAAGCAGCAGTAGTTGGATTTCCTCATGAAATTAAGGGACAAGGTATTTATGCATACGTGACTCTAAATGCTGGTGAAAAAGTAAATGATGAAATAAAAAAAGACCTTATCAATTGGGTAAGAAAAGAAATTGGACCAATAGCTAGCCCGGACTTTATTCAATTTTCCTCCAATCTACCAAAAACTAGATCTGGAAAAATTATGAGAAGAATATTAAGAAAGATAGCTGCGAATGATTATGATGATCTTGGTGATACATCCACACTTGCAGAGCCAAAAGTGGTTGATGATTTAATAGATAATAAACAAAACTTCTAATTACGATGAAAGCAATAAATATATTAGAAAGTAAACATCTTGAATGGTCCGAAAGTGATTTACCGTTGATTTCAAATGATGAAGTTTTAATAAAAATTAGTGCAACATCTGTAAATAGAGCTGATGTTGTTCAAAAAAATGGTCTTTATCCACCTCCCCCCGGAGCAAGTAATATATTAGGATTAGAGTGCAGCGGTATAATTGAGAAAATTGGAAAGAATGTTAAAAATAGAAAAGTAGGTGAAAAGGTTTGTGCCCTTCTTGCAGGAGGTGGATATGCTGAATATGTATCATGCCCGGAAGTTCAGGTCATACCTATTCCTGATAGTGTTAGTTTAATTGAAGCATCATCGTTACCAGAAGTTTATGCGACATGCTGGTTAAATCTATTCCAAGAAGCAAACTTATTAAAAGGCGAGAAAGTGTTATTGCATGCTGGGGCAAGCGGTATAGGAACCGCAGCTATTCAACTTTGTAAAGCCTTTGAATGTAAGTCATTTGTAACAGCTGGAACATCCGAAAAAATTAAATTTTGCTGCGAACTTGGTGCTGATGATGGCGCATTGAGAACGGAAGAGCCTTTTAAAAAGATTAAAGAATGGTCACCTGAAGGAGTTGACATAATTCTTGATCCAGTTGGAGGTAATTATTTTGAAGATAATATTAAAGTTTTATCTATGGAAGGTAGGTTAGTGATAATAGGGCTTATGGGTGGAGTAAAATCTTCTATTAACTTAGGCTCAATTTTAATGAAAAGGCAAAAAATTATTGGATCAACTATCAGAGCAAGAAGCGTATCTGTAAAAGGTAAAATTATGAGTGATCTACATCAGCATGTATGGCCTTTTTTTAAATCGAAAATAATTAAGCCAATTGTTCATGAAATATTAAATATTAAAGATGCAAATAAAGCACATGAAATAATGGAAAAAGATCAAAATATTGGAAAAATAATTTTAGAAATTAATTAAATTTATTTTTCTTTTAATAACTTTGAGCCATCTTTTAATGATTTAGAAAATTTATCAAATAATTCATCTATTTGTTCCTCAGTAATAATTAGAGGGGGACAGACTGCTAGAGTATCTCCGATAGCTCTAACTATGAGACCATTATTGTGTGCACATTCGGCAATAACAGGGCCGGCACTTCCTACTGGATTAAAGGGCTTAGAAGGAGACTTATCATGAACAACTTCAACAGCACCCATTAGTCCTATACCTCTTGCCTCTCCAACAATATCAATATCTTCAAGCATATTAAGTCTTTCTTGAAATTTACCTTGTAACTTAGGAACTCTATCCATTAGTTTATTTTCTTCAATAACACGAATATTTTCTAACGCAACAGCACAAGCAACTGGATGAGCGCTTGCAGTAAAACCACTCCCAAACATAATATTTTTTTGGGTATTATCAGCGATAACTTGATAAATATTATCAGTCATTAAAACAGCTGCCATTGGCATATAGGAAGATGTAATTTGTTTTGATAAAACTATAAAATCAGGTTTGATACCATAAAGTTCGCATGCAAAAGGCTTTCCGGTTCTTCCAAACCCATTAATAACCTCATCAGCAATAATTAAAATATCGTATTTTCTACAAATTTTTTGTATTTTTTCCCAATAACCTGAGGGGGGAACTATAAGACCGCCAGCACCCATTACAGGTTCACCTATAAAAGCTGCAATTGTGTCCGGATCCTCTTTCAAAATTAGTTTCTCTAATTCATCTGCGCATCTTGAAGAAAATTCATCTTCTGTCTCACCTTCAAGGCCCTCTCTCCAAAAATGAGGACACATTGTATGTAAAACTTGAGGAATAGGAAGATCAAAATCGTTATGCATGAGTGGCATTCCTGTCAAACTTCCTGATGCAATCGTTATTCCGTGATAAGCTTTTATTCTAGAAATAAATTTTTTCTTTTTAGATCTGTTCAGGGCATTATTATAGTACCAAACAAATTTCATAGCGGTATCATTTGCCTCAGAACCAGAATTAGTAAAATGTACTCTGCTCATATCAAGTCCAACCATCTCAACTAATTTTTGAGATAATTCAGCCACCGCAGGATGTGATTTATGAGAAAAAGATGGATAATAAGGAAGTTTACTTAATTGTTTGGTAGCAGCATCTATTAATCTTTCTTCACCAAAACCAACAGCGACTGACCAAAGACCTGCCATTGCCTCTAAGTATTTTTTTCCATCGTCACCCCAAACATAAATACCCTCTCCTTCTGAAATCACCATCGGCCCTTGCTCTTCAATTCTTCGAGCATTTGAGTATGGATGAAAATGGTTTTCTGCATCTAAAGCAGCATAAGAGTTTGGTTTTAATTTTTTATTCATAATTATCCTCTTCTCAAAGAACATATCTTGTTAGCGTTATACATACAATTGTATAAGCATAAATATTTTATACATTCAATTTTAACATTTAAATTCTTAGCTTTTTAATTTTCTTTCGTTCAAAAGATGAAGGAATATTCATTTCTTCTCTATACTTAGTTATCGTTCTTCTAGCAATTTTAATACCATCTGCACTAAGTAAATCCTTTAACTTTGTATCCGATAATGTTTTAACTGTTTCATTGTTTATTAAATCTTTTATCTTTGACTTTACCGATTGAGAAGAAATATCCTCTTCGCCATCACTAGAAATAGCTTTAGAAAAAAAGAATTTAAGAGGATATATACCTCTTGGTGTATCAATTTCTTTTGAGTTTGTTATTCTTGAAATAGTACTCTCATGTAAATCTAGCTCCTTAGCGATATCTTTTAAAATCATTGGCTTTATATAAGAAAGGCCTTTCTCAAGAAACAAATTTTGTTGTTCTATAATTTCTCTGGAAACTCTTAAAATTGTTGCAGACCTTTGTTCCAATGCTTTTAGCATCCATTTACCAGAGGCATATCTAGTTGCTAAATAATCTTTATCTTCTTTTGTAAGTTTTTTAGAGACAAGCTCTTCATAATAACCAGTATTTATTAATACCTTGGGTAAAGTATTTTCATTTAACTCTACAACCCACCTAGATTTAACCTTTTTTACAATAATATCTGGTTCACTAATATCATCACGATCATTTTCATCAAAAGATGATAGAGGTCTAGGATTACATGACCTCAAAATTTTCAACATTTCATAGATTTCACTTTCATCGGTTTCACAAATCTTTGATAACTTTTTAATTTCTCCTGAAGCTAAAATTTCTAGGTTACTTATCAACTTTTCAATTCTCTTATTTAATAGTTTTCTATCCTCTAGCTGTAAAAAAAAACACTCTTCCAATGATTGTGAAAAAACACCAATAGGGTCAAATTTTTTTAATTTCACTAAGATGTCATTTATTGTTTTTTCACTGATACCAATCTCAGATGAGAAATCCTTGAGAGAAATTTTTAAAAATCCACTGCTCTCTAAATTATCAATTAATAAAAGAGCTATTTTTTTCTCTAAATCATCTTTAAAAGCAAAATTAACTTGCTCAATCAAAGACTCGTTTAAAGACTTTTTAGAGCTTATTGTTTCTTCTATATAATTTGTTATTTCAGAATTTTCTCCTGAATAAGTATTATCAAAAATATTTGATTGATCATCTATTGGATTTTCTTGAGTTGATATATCAATTTCATCCTCAACTGATGTAATATTTTCTGATAAATTGTCTTCATTATAATTATCGTTAACATCTCCTTCATTGGATCCATCATCTTTATCGAGAAAAGGATTATCAATAATTTCTTTATTTATATACTCTTCAAGCTCTATATTATTGAGTTCAAATAATTTAATAGCCTGGATTAATTGAGGAGTTAAGGCAATATTTTGCGATAATTTTATACCAGGTATTTGTGATAATTTAGCCATTTCTATATTTATTTTTTTTAATAAATATTAATGGCACGTTTTTTGCTTTAATAAAATATAAATTTATCAGAAAGTTTCAAAAATGAATGAATTATTTAAATTATCAATGTGTGTTTTCGGCACTATGTTTCTATTTATAGGTCTTGTATCTCTAATTAATACAATGCCTGATCTATTCTTTTTATCTCTACCTATTAATTTACTATTTATTTTATGGTTTCATTATCAACTTGGTAAAAAGTGCTAATTTTTTTATTCTAAATGCAAAAAAGTAATTAAAATAAAATCACTTATGTTAATATAGGTGATGAATAAAATTCTTGTTAATACACCAGAAAAAAATAAAAAACTTATAGATAGTTTCGGAAGAACGATAGACTACCTTAGAATATCCGTAACAGATAGATGCAACTTTCGTTGTACATATTGTATGCCCGAGAACATGAAGTTTCTTCCAAAAGATGACTTATTAACTTTTGAAGAAATGGATAATCTTTGTTCATTATTTATCGCAAGAGGTATAAAGAAAATTAGACTCAGTGGTGGCGAGCCACTTGTAAGAAAAGGTTTAATTGATTTTATATCAAATCTCTCTCGCTTTATTTCATATGGAGATTTAAAAGAAATTACCCTGACAACGAATGGAAGTCTTTTGAATAAAATGTCCAAACAATTGTATGATTCTGGTATCAGAAGAATTAACGTTTCGCTGGATACATTGATGAAGGATAAATTTTATCAAATAACAAGAAGAGATGATCTAGAAAATGTTATTCATGGTATAATGACAGCTAAAGACAATGGTTTAAAAATAAAAATAAATACCGTGGTAATAAAAAATAAAAATTTTAATGAAATTAATGAAATAATTGAATGGGCTCATAAAAATGATTTTGATATTAGTTTGATTGAAACAATGCCAATGGGTCTCACTGATCAAGATAGAATAGACCAATATGTGTCGCTAATTGATGTAGAAAAAGAAATTAGAAAAAAATATTTACTTCAAGAAACCAACTATAAAACTGCTGGACCCTCATCTTATAAGACTACAAATAAATCTAATAATTTGATTGGATTTATAACACCTTTGAGCAATAATTTTTGTGCAAATTGTAATAGAATTAGATTAACTAGTACTGGAAAACTTTTTATGTGTCTTGGCCAAAATGATAATATTGATTTTAGATCGATATTAAGATCTGGAAATATTGCTCAATTAAATTCTTCTATTGATAAAGCTATGAAAATTAAACCTAAAGCTCATGAATTTAATATCTCTAAAAGAAATCAAAAACCAGCTGTTGACCGTCATATGTCTGTTACTGGAGGTTAATACTGAGCTTGGAAATTATTTCTTTCTCAATAAAATGAATTCTGTCTTGTCCCCATTGATAATAAACATAGTCGTCATCAATACTCGATAATTTTATTGTTGGAACCCCCCAACAACCCCCCTTATACATATCTTCCAAATTATTATTAAGTATTTCTTTCCAATCATTATTTGCTAATTCTTTTTTTAATTCTGACCAAGATAAACCCAAATCAGAAACAGTTTTTTCTAGGTATTTATCCTCACCAATATTTTGCCCATAGTAAAAAGATGAAACCATTAACTTTTCAAGATAATCAAAACCGAAACCTTTCTCGTTTATTTTAGGAAAAAGAGAATAAGCCTTCTCGGCAGGTTTACCAATTGGTGAATAAATATTTTTAATTATGACACCGTTTTTTCTACCCTCCCTAGCGGCGTCTGATAAAATATACTTACCTTTAATTGGAGGTATTTTCATATTACGCATAAGCATAGGTAAAACAGGCCTTACTTCAAATTTAATAGGATATTTCTCAAAAATAGCTCTAATTCTTTTAAAGCTCAGGTATGTGTATGGGCTATTTAATGAAGGAAAAAATTCGAGCTTTAGATTTATTTGACTGAAATCAATGTTTTCTAAATCATTATTAATATCCTTATGATTAATAATATATGAATGAGATTTTTTTCTATTTAAATTTAACTCATTTAATCTATCTTCTAAATGATGAAGTCTATCTATTCCCCAATAGTTCTCCCCTTCATAATGAAAGGAGGAGCCAAAGTAATAATCAAAATCAGATAATTTTTTGTTACCATCCTCTAAAAGAGTATTTTCTTGAATATTAAAAATAACTTTTTCTCCTTCATCAAAATTTGAAATTATTTGATTCAATTTATTGGTTTGATTTGACCATAAGTATGATGAAATTTCTTTCAGTAATTTTATAAATTCAATCTGGGAAATTTTTTTATGAAAATAATAGTAATTCAAGATTTTATAAGCACTTAAAATATTACTTTTAGAAATTTGATCTACATTTTCAAATTTTAAGTCATAATATTTTGCCAATTCTGCTGCATCTCTCAAACAATAATCATCAAACATCTTCCTCTCAGGAGTAAAAACATCATTTGGATCAGATACAAATAATACCTTCAATTCTATATTATATTTATTAATGAAATTTTCTAATACTTGAGAAGTTAGATATGAGTATGGATCTGTCAGTGAATGAAAATAATAAACAACATGAGATCTTTTCTCCAATTGTCTTAAATTTTCTCTTTTAACTCTATTTTCAAGAAATATATTTTCATCAGACCAATCCATCATCAATTTATTTCTAATTGATGCTGTAATTGATCTCTTCGAAAAAAAATTTGATATTTTATTTATTATTTTCATTCAAATGAATTTTAATTAAATAAAACTTAAAAACTCCTAAAAAATTGAATTAAACTGATCGTGGCATTTAGTCTGGATCTGCAACTTTTAATAACTGTTTCCCAAAGTTTTTACCTTCAAATAATCGAGCAAGTGTAGCTGGGCAGTTTTCTAGGCCTTCAGCAATATCTTCCTGATATACAATTTTTCCTTCGGATACCCAAGTACCTAACTGTATCATTGCTTCACCAAATCGTTGAGCGAAGTCTAGAACTATAAAGCCTTCCATTCTTCCTCTTTGAATAATTAAATTTGTTAAGGTTGATGGCCCTGGAGGAAGTGCTTCAGTAGTGTATCCAGATGAGATACCACCACACATCACTATTCTTGCATTCTGAGCAATTTGTGAAAGAGTAATCTCTAGAATTTTCCCACCAACATTATCAAAGTAAACATCAATACCTTTTGGAGCCAATTCTAATAGTCTTGAAGCAACATCATCATTCTTATAGTCAATACATGAATCAAATCCAGCTTCTTTTACTACCCAGTCACATTTCTCTGATCCGCCAGCAATTCCGATAACATTTTTAGCCCCGTGAATTCTTGCTATTTGACCCGCAACAGATCCAGTTGCACCCGCAGCACCAGAAACTAAAACCGTATCGCCCTCTTTAGGTTGACCGATATCAATCATGCCAAAAAAAGCAGTTAATCCTGTAATTCCATAAATACTCAAAGCTGATGTGTGAGGAATTCCTTCGGGTAATTTTTGAATTGGAAGTAATCCAAAGGAACTATCTACAGCTGCATATTCCTGCCAACCAAATGTACCCATGACAATATCGCCAATTGAAAAATTATCATCTTTGGTTTCAATAATTTGGCCGACTGAACTAGCTCTCATTATCTCACCAATTTGTACTGGTGGAACATAGGACTTAACATCATTCAACCAGCCTCTCTGTGTAGGATCAAAAGATAAATAAAGGACCTTAACTAAAATTTGACCATCTTTAAGTTCTGGTACTTGCTCTTCTGATAATTCAAAATTATCTGAACTAACGGCACCTTTTGGTCTAGTCTTCAATTTAAGCATTCTATTAGTTAACATATTTCCCATAACCTTTATTCTCCATAAATATAAAATGTTTGTAATTAGTATCACACAAGCTAATATTAATTAACAATATTTCAATATAAATCTAGGTTATAAATTCACTTATGATAAATTTTAATAAAATTAACTTAAAAGTAATTTTCTCATTATCGGCTTTCATAATTATTTTGTTTTATCCTAAACCTGAAGGGCTATCTATAGAGGCTTGGAGAGTTGCCGCAGTAGGAATTTTAATGGCATTACTTTGGGCTACAGAGGCTATACCCCTCTTTATAACAGCCTTACTCCCTCTTATTTTCTTTCCAATGTTTGGTATATCTTCCTTCTCAGAATCAGCTTTACCATTTTCAAATAAAAATATCTTTTTATTTCTAGGAGGTTTTATACTTGCGTTAAGTATCCAAAAGTCAAATTTACATGAGAGAATTGCTTTAGGAATTTTAAGATATTCAGGAAGAGATGGATCAACTTTAATTGCTGGATTTATGGGTGTAAGCGCTTTCTTATCAATGTGGATGATGAATACATCTACCACATTAATGCTTCTTCCTATTGGGATATCAGTAGCAACTATTGCTCAACAAAATATTGGTAAGGATATAACTAAAAATAATGGCTTCGCAACTGCCCTAATGCTAGGAATCGCATATTCAGCCACCATTGGAGGAATGACAACACTTATTGGAACAGCCCCAAATGCCGTTTTTGCAAGTTTTATAGAGGAAAATTACGATGTTCAAATCAGTTTTTTCAACTGGTTATTGGTGGGTTTACCTCTAGCAATACTAATGCTTCCTCTCACTTGGTTTATTCTTACAAAAGTAATCTTTGTAACAAACTTTTCCTCTAATAACGAAGCTATAGAGCTAATTAAACAAAGATATAATAATCTAGGAAAGATGAGTGTTGCTGAAAAAAGGGTCTTAATCATTTTTGGATTGACTGCTTTTTCCTGGATAACAAGAGATTTTCTTCAAAATATACCTGGTCTTCAAAATTTAACTGATCATGTTATTGCTGTAGTGGCATCAGTAGCTCTTTTTTTATTACCAAGTGGAAATAAAGATGAAAAATTGATGGATTGGGAGACTGCAAAAAATGTGCCTTGGAATCTTTTAATATTATTTGGAGGAGGTTTAAGTCTTGCTAATGCAGTATCGTATAGTGGTTTATCAGCTTGGTTAGGTGGTAATCTAGAACCACTTGGTTCGTTTGGATTAATAATACTAGTTATTGCATCTGTATGTTTAATAGTCTTCCTTACCGAACTTACCTCTAATTTAGCTACAACGAGTGTTTTTCTTCCTGTAATTGCATCTATGGCGATCGGTCTAGGAGAAAGTCCTCTTATTCTTACAGCCTCAATTACTTTAGCAGCTAGTTGCGCCTTTATGCTTCCTGTTGCTACTCCGCCAAACTTAATAGTGTATGGATCAAATTTATTTGATATTAATCAAATGATGAGAGCAGGATTAGCATTAAATATTATAGGAATAATTTTGGTATCTATAATTGCAATAAAGTTAGTGCCTTATTTTCTGGGATAGTTATCAGAAATAAAATTTGCTATTTGTAAATTTGCCTTTTTTGCTTCAGGTATAGCAAGAAATCCTTTGCAGAAAATATTGAAAACATGAAACATACCATCCCAAATTTCTAGTCTGACATTATTACTAGTGGATAATTTTTCAAATAACCTTAAAGAATCATCGAATAATATTTCTTCAGTACCAACATGGATTTGCATAGGCGGTAATTTTAAATCTTCGCAAAAAATTGACGATATTAGTGGATTTTTAGGATCTTCTCCATCTAGGTAAGACTTAACAACATAATCCATATCCTTACCCGGCATTAACATTGGGTCACGATCAACTCTTGAAGACATTGAATCCCCGCTTAGTGTTAAATCCGTCCAAGGAGAGATCAGTACAGCAGAAGAAGGCATGTCAAGATTATCTCTCTGAATAATTTGTAAAAGAGCCATAACCAAACCACCTCCTGCAGAGTCTCCTACTAGTGAAATATTTTTTGGGTTAATGCCGTTTCTGATTAATTCTTGATACACAATTAAACAATCATCTATGGCGGCAGGAAAAGGATCCTTTGGCGCTAGTCGATATTCCGGAAAGATAACCTTAGACCTAGTAAACTCTGATAATTGAGTGACCAATGAAGCATGAGTCTCAGGTCCGCAAGTAACATAACCGCCCCCATGAAGATATAAAATTATACCCTCATTATCAGAATTCTTTGGTTCAAATTCAATAACTTTTGCATTGTTAAGAAATTTCTCAGAAATTAAAAATTTATTATTTTTTTTCCATCTTTGTGAAGCAGCTCCAATTCTCTTTGATTTTGTTACTTTTAGAAGAGACCCTATTCTTTTTCTTATTAAAGCTAATAATATAAACCAAACTTTTCCTCTAATGCTTATCATTATCTGACAGCTATTATTTGATTTTCAGAGAGCTCTCTAATCTTTTCATCAGAAAAACCATTTTCTAATAAAATTTCTCTTGAGTGCTCACCAAGATCTGGCATAAATTTTGGATTGTTAGAACAAGGAGTTGAACTATATTGGGCTGGTGACCTTGGGCTTTGCATTGAATTGTTATCATTGCTTGAAAGCTTCATGATTGAGTCATTATTTTTTACTTGTGGATCATCAATTACATCTTCCAGTTTATTAATTATTGCTGAAGGAACATCATTTTCGTCCATGCGAGCAACTAACTCTTCAGAAGTAAATAGAGTATATGCATGTAAAAGAATTTTTTGCATTTCCATGACATTCATCATTCTATTTTGCATAGTTGAAAATCTCTCATCGGTTAATAAATCTTCTCTATCAATAGCCCTGCAAACCCCTGCAAACTCGCTATCATTTATTGCAACTAGGGCTATATAACCATCTTTGGTTTTAACAGGCTCATAAAAGTCAGCTATATTTGGAATTGGCTCCCAACCATCTCCTAACCAAGTAAAGTTATACATATTATCTGACCACAAGAAATATAAGGCTGTATCTAACATAGATAGGTTAATTTTTTGTCCCTCATCTGTTTTTTCTCGTGCATAAAGTGCTGCAGTAACTGATTGAGCAGCTGTAAGAGAAGTAATTTTATCGCACATTAATGTTTTTACAAATTTTGGTGTTCCGTCAATTGATTGAGCATTTGCAATACCTGCAGTTGCTTGTATTAAAGGATCATAGACTCGCCTTTTTGAATAAGGTCCATCAACTCCATATCCTGTAATCGATAACTGAATTATTCTAGGGTTATGTTTCTTTACATCCTCATATTCTAGACCAAGTTTCTTTAAAATACCTGGACGAAAATTATCAATTATAACATCAGAGTTTTTAATTAACTCATAAATGATTTCTTTTGAACCATCCTTTTTTAAATCCAGAGCAAGACTTCTTTTTGATCTATTAGCGGCTGCAAATAATGCTCCATTTTCTCCCCTAATAGGACCCATAAATCGGGCGTTATCAGGTCGCAGTGGTGACTCAATTTTAATAACATCTGCTCCTTGGTCACCCAATAAAGATCCCGCCAAGGGTCCTGATACAATTGTTGAAAGATCTATAACTTTTACACCATCTAGAGGTCCATTCATTTTATTCTCCCCAAAATTTTATTTAATTAAGTCCCATTCCTAAGTTCAAGTTGTTTTTGAATCTCTTTATGTTTTTCTGATGTTAGCTCATACCCAATACAAAATAAAGAAGCACAAAAATATAAAAACATTGGAATAAAAGCAAAAACAAACAATAATATTTCTCTAATTTTTTCCGATGCAATCTGATCTGGTTTAAATCCATTAAACTCCAAATAGGTATACACCAAACCAACTGCAATTGCGGCTCCAACTTTTGAAAAAGTTGTAAGTATTGAATAAAATAAACCTGGCCTTTTTTTCTCACTTTTTAACTCATCTGCATCAACTATATCTGCCATTAGAGCTCTTGTTAGGGTAAATGGTGCCCCATATCCAATTCCATATAAAATTGTCAAAATTACTAACGTTATGAGCGCATCATTTGTATTTATAAATAAATAAGAAGCCAAGGTAAGTGAGCATAAAATTGTCGAGATAAACAAAGTCTTAGGTTTACCTATCAAGTAAGATACTTTCATCCAAAGTGGCATTACTAGTAAACCAGCAAAGAAATATAAAAACAGTATTCTACTTGAAATTTCTTCTAAATCAAAAACGTGTTTAGCAAGATATATGTATGTAACCGCAGATATTGATGAGGCGCTACTACATAAAAATTCTATCAATAATGTTCTAATTAACGGTCTATTATCTTTCAAAATTAATGGTAAATCTGAAAAACTTGGAAAATTTGTCCCTTCATTTCTTTTACTATCTGGAATAATAATTAATCCAATCAGTGCTGTAATAGGTAGAACAATAATAAAAAAATAACCCATACCAGCAATCATCTCAGTAAAATTAGATCCAGCATTTTCTAAAATAGCCGGCAAAGCTAAAACTGACATCATTCCAAAAATTGATCCAATCTCTCTCCAACCATAGACTTTTGATCTATCGTTATAACTTTTTGAAATATCAACTCCCCATGCCTGTTGAGTCAATCCAACAAAAGTAAAAGCCAAATACATAATAAATAGCCAAAAAATAAGATAAAATGTTGACTGACTACCCCCTGGAAAAAAAATAAACCAAGCCGCAAGCATTAAAACTGGGACACCAATAGCAATCCAATGCTTTCGTTTACCCCATTTGCTAGGATATCGATCTACAATCATTCCCATTATAGGGTCTGTAAAAATATCCCAAAATCTTGCTACCATAAAAATTATACCCACTGTTCCTACTCCCAAGCCAATTGGTCCAGCATAAAAAGGAGGGATGTAAACGGCTAAAGGAAGGCCAAGAGCAGCAAGAGGTACTGCAAGACCTCCATAAGCTACTAAAATGGGTGTAGTTAATTTTCTCATATACAAACCTTGCAAACGATTTTCATTGCGTCAATCATAATATTTTTATTGATCAAAGGTTTTTTAAATGTAATTTTAACAACATTAATGTGAGAAAAGTATGATAGATTTATATACAGCATCCACTCCAAATGGTTGGAAAGTTTCAATTACTCTAGAGGAATTAAACATTCCTTATAATATTATTCCTATAGATTTAATTAAAGGTGAACAAAAAGAATCATCTTTTTTAAAAATTAATCCTAATGGACGCATCCCAGCGATAGTTGACAGAGGTGAAAATGACTTAGCTGTTTTCGAGTCTGGAGCAATAATGATTTATCTAGCTGAAAAAGAAGGCAAGCTTTTACCAAAGGATCCTGTAAAAAAAGCAAAAGTTCTTCAGTGGCTAATGTTTCAGATGGGCGGGATTGGACCAATGATGGGTCAGGCAAACGTCTTTTATAGGTATTTCCCAGAAAAAATTCAATCTGTAATAGATCGTTATCAAAATGAGAGTAAAAGACTATTCACAGTCATTAATGACCATCTTAATGAAAATGAATATCTAGCAGGTGATTTTTCATTAGCAGATATTGCAAATTGGTCTTGGATTAGAATACATAAATGGTCTGGTGTCGAAATAGATGATTTGCCAAACCTTATGAGATGGATGGAACTTGTTGGAGAAAGACCTGCCTGTAAAAAAGGTATTGAAGTTCCTCATCCATTAGAACTGCCAGAGGACGATAACTCAGAAGAAGTAAAAAAATTCGAAGAAAATGCGAATAAAATTTTACAAAAATAATCAAACTATTTTTTTTATTTCAAAAGTCATTCCACCAGTTCTTCGTGAACCGGTTCTACCTCTCTGAGATGAAAAATATAGTCTTGATCCATCGGGAGAAAAAGCTGGTCCTGTAATTTCTGAAAGCCAGTGACCATCTAACCGAACCAAGGGTTTTGCGAAACCATCATTATCAAGAAAACAAAGTTCCATATTATCTCCATCTTCTGCAACCAAAGGATAGCCATCAGCATTAACAGTCATCTGGTCAGGGCTTTTTAATGCATAACCATCGCTATCTTTTCTCCATCTGCTAAAAAAATTAAAAGGATTTGTATAATTATTTTTTTGAATACCATCATAGAAAAGTGATATTTTATTTTTGTCTGGCTCATAAATCCATACTCTATGATCATGTGTAGTTGTGAAGAAGATCTTTCTATTAAAATAAGCAATACCTTCTCCTCTTTTAAATACAGTTGCTTCAGGAATTTGTTCTATTATTGATTTCTCTTTTGCAAGTGGATCAGGGACTTTGATCCAGGTAACTGATGCATCACTATTAACTTTTGCGGCTTGTAATTCACCTCTTAAATAGTATTCTTCTGATCCTGCAATTTCATTTGAAATGAACCTATAAAAAAAACCTTCCATGTCGTCATGAGTCATGTAAATAAAATTTGATTTTGGATCTATTGCTGCACCTTCATGCCTAAAGGCTCCTAACATTTCCCTTTTTTTTGGAAAATTAGGATCATTTTTGATTGGTGATGTTTCCCATACAATTCCTTTGGAATGCTCTTCGCATGATAACCATGTATTCCATGGAGTTTTACCTCCTGAACAATTTCTTGAGGAATCCTGGAGAATAGAATATGAATCTTCAATATTACCATCTCTATTAAACTTTATTACTCCTACGCCGCCTTCATTATCTCCAAGCTCAGAATTACTTACATATATCCAGCCATTATTACTTGGGAAAACAGACGCCCCGTCAGGAGAGCCATGCCAAATGTATGAATTAGATATTTTTTTTCCTGACTGAGCAATTAACTTACATTGCATGCCTTTTGGAACCATGACGCCGAATTCGTTTGGATCTTGAAGAGGACCAATATCATTCCAGCTGATAAGATTAGGGTTTAAAAAACTATGTTTATTAAAGTTGCCAACATTTTCAGAAGAGGCCTCATTATTAATTCCAATCAAATAAGGGGTAACAGATAGAGAGAGGCACCCTAACCCTGCATTTTTAATAAATTCTCTTCGCGATTTTTTAATCATTTTTAATTATTCCTAGTATTTAATAATTATACAAAAAAATACTATTAAAATAATTTAAAATTTATGTGACTGAATGTCTCATTTTAATTTGGATTTTCTTTAAAGGAAACTTCCGGGTGACTTATCTCGAACCAATCAGGTTTACTTTTTGTCCAGCATACTAAATTAGGCTTAGTAGTTGGTTGTTCATCCAAGACACCTGTTTTAATTGCGACAACTCCTGGTGCACTCTCAATTCGACTGAAAACTTGAGAACCACAAATTTTACAAAATGATCTAGTAACTTTTGCTTCACATTCATAACTGCTGGTTGGACCACTGAAGCTAAACTCATTCTCAGAAACAACAATTATAGATGCAACAGGGCTTCCTGTTGATTTTTGACAATCTGTACAATGACACATTAAGAACATAACAGGATCTGATTTATAAGAAAAATTAACATCTCCACATAAACAACTACCAGTTTTTGACATAATAAACTCCAAAATTTTATAAGTTTTAATTTAATAAAAAAAAGGGGTATCAAAAGATACCCCTAATTAAAAAAATAATTTTTTATTTAAGCGCGTTGAATTAAGTAAAGAATAATTCCAATTGAAATTAATCCTACTAAACCACCTTCGCCAAGGCTACCAATAAGGTTTGTTAAATTTCCAACAATGTCACCACCAACAAATGGAACAGCTGAACCAAAAATAACTTGTAGAACAACGCCTACAGCTATCAATAAAAGACCTAATGATACAACTTCACTTAGAAAGTTTTTTGCAGTATTTAGCATGCTATATCCTCCCTTGCATGTTTGAATGATCTATTAAAAAAACAAATCAATATTGGGATTCCATATTTTTAATAATGATTTGTCAACAAATCTTTCCTTTTTTTTGACATATTTTAGCCATAATTTATTTAAAATATTAAAAAAAGCCCTTAAAATAGCCATTATTTAGGTATTTAAAAAAAATTATATGGACACAATTATAATTAGAATTTACTTTTTTTAGAAAAAATTGATTCTAAAAATAACAGTCAGTTTAAATTAAAAATTACAAATTTTTTAAATTTTACCCAGATAATGATAATGTTAATATATAAAGAATTTAAAATGGTGCCCACGAAGAGAATTGAACTCTTGGCCTCTCCCTTACCAAGGGAGTGCTCTACCACTGAGCTACGTGGGCTTACTAAGTTAAATCAACTAAAGATACAAGTATGTCAATAAATAATTACCCGTCTAAAGCTAAAGGTTTTTAAAATTATGAAAAATAAAGAAAAAGATAAAATTAAAGATCAAAAATTATACGAGGCATTAAGGAAAAATTTGAGAAGGCGAAAACAACAAATAAAAAAACAAAATTTAAAAAATAAAGAAGATTGAGTATGGATTTAATTCAAATCAAAGGTGGGAATTTCTTAGAAGGTGAAATAAATATTTCAGGATCTAAAAATGCTTCTCTTCCCATGGTAATTGCTTCTTTATTAACTAAAGATAAGGTTATAATTAGAAATATTCCTAATCTCTCAGATGTATCTACCCTACTTGAATTAATTGAAACTCTTGGTTCGGAGTTTGAATTAAAAAATGAAAATAATTCCTCATACAAATTAATCATTCAAACAAAGAAAATAAAAAATAATTTAGCTTCTTATAATTTAGTAAGAAAAATGAGGGCAAGTTTTTGGGTTTTAGCACCTCTAATTTTGAGATATGGAGAAGCAAAAGTTTCTCTTCCTGGTGGCTGTGCAATAGGTATAAGGCCTATTAACTTTTATTTATCAATGTTGGAAAAAATGGGTGCTTTAATAACAATAAAAGATGGCTACGTACAGGCATCTGTGAGAAAAAATTTAAAACCAATTAACTATAAATTAAATTTTCCATCTGTTGGTGTTACTCACTTTTTTTTAATGATGTCATCTTTAATTGAAGGAGAATCAATACTAAGGAACGCAGCAATGGAACCAGAGGTAATCTCGCTTGCTAAAATGTTAAATAAAATGGGCGCTCACATAACAGGGTACGGAACTAATAAAATTATTGTAAAGGGATGTTCATATCTTAAAGGTTTAGAAATTATTTCACCACCCGATCGAATTGAGGCCGGAACTTATGCTTTAGCCTTAGCGGCAACAGGTGGTAAATTAAAATTAAATTCGATAAGTATAAAAGAAATTGAAACTTTAAGATATCTATTAGAAAATACTGATGTAAATATAAAATCACATAAAAACTCTATCGAACTTATTAAAAAAAATAGAATAATTCAGCCTACAGATATCGAAACAAAACCCTATCCAGGTTTTCCAACAGATTTACAAGCTCAGTTTATGGCTTTAATGACCTATTCAAAAGGTAGAAGTAGAATTAAAGAGACTATTTTTGAAAATAGATTTATGCATGTCCAAGAGCTTGTAAGGTTAGGAGCAAAAATTGAACTTCAAAGCGATACTGCTATTATTGACGGGGTAAGGAAACTGTATGGAGCGCCTTTAATGGCAACAGATTTAAGAGCCTCAGCATCATTAATAATTGCAGCCTTGAGAGCAGAGGGAACATCAACTATAAGACGAGTATATCATTTAGATAGAGGTTTTGATAAAATAGAAGAGAAACTGAAATCATGCGGAGCAGCAATAGAAAGAAAAAGAGATAAGAATGAGTAGTAATTTGAAATTGATCGCCCAAGATGAGGAACAGCTTACTATCATCTCATCTCTAACCCAAGATTCCATAGTTAAAACAAATGAAATGGGCTACGATAATAAAACCAAAAGATTTGCTTTATTGATGAATAGATATCGTCACGAAGAAGAAGATCCATCTAGAATAAGATGCGCTATTCATTTCGACTACGCTGATACAGTAAAATCTATTGGTATTGAAAAACAATCTAATGATGACATTCTTGTACTTCTTGCAATAAGGTTTGAAAGTAAAGTAAAACCTAGTGGTTCAATTTTTTTAGAATTTTCTAATAATAAATCTATAACTATTGATGTAGAGAGTATTGAAGCATTTCTAACAGATATGGGAGATTCATGGAAGATTGCAAATAAGCCTGTCCATGAAGAGGATTAAAATGATTAAAATAATAAAATATAGTGATAAAAATTTTAATACTAATCTTAAAAAAATAATTAATTTAAAAAGACTTCAATCAAGTACAATTGAGTTAAAAGTTAAAAAAATTCTCGATGATATAAAAAAGAATAAAGATGAGGCGCTTTTTAAATACGCAAAAAAATTTGATAATATTAAAGATCCATCAAATAATCTAAAGGTAAAGGCAAATGAAATAAAAAAGGCAAAAAATTTGTGTAGTACCGATAGTATTAAAGCTTTAAAGCTAGCAGCTAATCGAATAGAAAAATTTCATAAAAAACAAATGCCTAAAAACACTTTTTATAAAGATAAAGAAGGTATGAATATTAAAACTCGCTGGCTTCCTTTAGAAAAAGCAGGTGTTTATGCACCAGGAGGTAAAGCATCCTATCCGAGCTCAGTTCTTATGAGTGCAATTCCTGCAAAAGTAGCAGGTGTTAATGAAATAATAATGACTGTCCCTTCTTCAGGGGAAATTAATCCACTTACATTAGTTGCCGCAGAGCTTTGTGGAATTAAAAAAATCTTTCGTGTTGGGGGTGCCCAAGCAATTGGAGCGCTAACTTATGGAACAGAAACTATAGATCCAGTTGATGTTATTGTAGGCCCAGGAAATCAATGGGTTGCTGAAGCAAAAAAGCAAGTAATAAGAGATGTTAAAATTGACATGTTTGCGGGACCAAGTGAAATTTTAATTGTTGCAGATAAGAATAATAATTCTGAGTGGGTAGCTTATGATATGTTAGCTCAATCTGAGCATGATGAGTCTGCTCAATCAATTTTAATAACTGATAATGAAACATTTGCTAATGACGTTAGTAAAAATATTAAATCTTTTATAAAGACATCTAATAGATCAGAAATAATAAAAGAGAGTATTATTAGAAATGGATTGATTATACTTATCAAAGATTTAAAAAAATCCTATAATTTAATTAATGAAATCGCTCCTGAGCACCTTTCACTAATGTTTAAAAATGCTCAAAAAATTGAAAAAAATATAACTAATGCTGGTGTAATCTTCATAGGAAAATGGACACCTGAAGCAATGGGTGATTATATTTTAGGACCTAGTCATGTATTACCTACAAATGGCGCATCTAAAAACTCTTCTGGTTTATCTGTTTATAATTTTATTAAAAAAATTTCATCAATTAGGAATAACCAAAAAACTATAAAAACACTTGGCCCCTCTGCAAGTATTATTGCTGAGTGTGAAGGTTTAGACGCACATGCTAAATCTATACAGGCAAGATTAAATGGAAAATAATAAAATCTCTAAGATTGAGTTTAGTAATAGCGATAAAAATAAACTAAATGAATTTTTAAGTTATGAAAGAGAAGCGGCTATCTATGATTTAATATCTGAAAATTATTTTGAAATAATTGATGAGAAAAGTAATGGACCATTTATAATGAATATTTCTGTAGAGGAAGGAATACTTTTAATAAAATTAAAGAATAAAGATAATAAAGACATATATCAATTCAGTAGCTCAATAAGTAAATTGAAAAAAATATTTAAGGATTATCATAACGCCTGTTCTAATTATTATGAATTGATAAAAAATGGTTCAGTTGAAAAAATTGAAGGAATAGAAAAAGTAAGAAGAAAAATTCATGATGACGGTGCTGAAAACCTTTTATCCATTTTGAAAAAAGATTTTAATATTGATAAAAATACCTCTCGAAGATTATTTACTCTTATGTATTCATTATATATTTAAAATTTTTAAAAAAATTCATTACTTTAATAACTGTATTTTGTTTGCTATAAAAGATTTTTATTAAACGGAGACTTTGTGGCTAAAGAAGAACTATTAGAATTTCCTGGAACGGTATTAGAGCTTTTACCTAATGCAACTTTTAAGGTAAAACTTGATAACGATCATGAAATAATTGCGCATACAGCTGGTAAGATGAGAAAAAACAGAATCCGTGTTCTGGCTGGAGATCAAGTAACAGTTGAAATGACACCATACGATCTTACAAAGGGGCGTATAACATATAGACATAAATAATTTAGTGGTAATTAATGACCAAATCAAAATGTCCAACTTGCAAAAAAATTGCAAATAAAGATTTTTTCCCATTTTGTTCAAAAAGATGTTCTCAGGTAGATCTTAATAGATGGCTAGGTGAAAGCTATCATATTGATAATAATCAGAAAAAAATTGATATTTAAATATAGTATATTTAGGCTTGTCTCTTAGTAACGGAAGGTTATATTACCTCATTATATGGTAATATTTATTTATTTGCCCAGGTAGCTCAGTTGGTAGAGCAGCGGACTGAAAATCCGCGTGTCGGTGGTTCAAATCCGCCCCTGGGCACCATTAGAGAAAGACTAATGTTCAAAAAAATATTTTTACTTATAGCTATTGCATTAATTTGTTCGTCTTGCGAGTCACCAACTACAATCACTAGCAGAGGTCTTGACTCAGAGAACGAAAAAGAAAGAGCCATTATGCAAGGAATAGCTCTTGAAACATATTATAATCGTGTCGAAAAATTAAATAATATTGCATGGCCAATTCTTTCATCCTCGCTAAATTTTTGCAAAGAAAATATAACTGATACTATTGGAATTGAAGTTATATCCCTCAATGAAATTGATAAAAATTATAGAAATGCCGCCTCAGAAAAAATCGGTTTAACAAATGAACCCCAAATATTGTATGTCGTAGAATCATCACCAGCAGATATTTCCGGTTTAAAGAAAAAAGATAAAATTATAAAAATAAGCTCCCCTGAGTATAGCTGGGGAGGTGATGATATTATAAAAAATACTAGAAAAAGAATTTTCGGTAAAAATAAAATTAGAGTTAAAGTTGAAAGAGATAATGAAATTCTAATATTTGAGGTCAATCCAGTTAAAATTTGTAATCATAGAATTATTTTAAGACAGGATAATTCGCTTAACGCTTTTGCCGATGGTAAAAATATATATATAACTCAAGGTATGCTTAGATTTATTGATGAGGATAAAGAGCTACAAATGGTTATAGCGCATGAGTTAGCTCATAATATTGAAGGGCATATTGAGAAAAAGACAAATAATTATTTATTAGGAACAATTGTTGACCTTGCAGCCGCAGGTGCAGGCGTGAATACAAGAGGTACGTTTGGAAGTCTAGGAGCACAAATGTATAGTCAGGATTTTGAACGAGAGGCTGATTATGTTGGAATGTATATTCTTGCTAATTCGGGAATTGAAAGAGAGGGTGTAGCAAACTTCTGGAGAAGAATGTCGGTAGAAAACCCCAGATCAATTTCTTATGCATCAACGCACCCCTCCTCATCAGAAAGATGGGTAAACATAGAAGCTGTTAATAAGGAAATAGACAAAAAAATTCTAGAATCAAAGCCTCTGCTTCCTGAGAGAGTTCAAATAGAAGATTAAATATTTTCTAATAATCTTTTTATTTAAGCTAAATTAGTTTATTTTATACTTATGAAATTTATTATTAATGTTCTTTGTTATGGTCTTGGCGCTATGTGGCTCATACTTGGTTTGGTGGGCGTATATGATCCAAATATTTTTGCAAAGAATGATATTGTAAGCCTCAATGTTGTTATACAAAGCGAAGCTGGTGCAAGTGAAATAAGAGCACTTGCTGGAATGTTCTCGTTTATGGGCCTTGGTATACTTCTTGCAACTCATCAGTCTGATACACGAAGAGGCTGGTTTAGTGTTTTTGGCCTGCTAATGTTAGGGCTTGCAGTTGGAAGATCGGTTGGTTTTTTACCTTATTTTGAAGGTCTCGAAGAAAAAAGAGTTGTTTACGCTGGTATTGAGTACGTAATGGCACTAATCTTTTTCATCAAATCAAAAATATAATTTATTCAATAGCCTGATACATAGCGGCTCTTAAGTCATCGTTTATAGGCCACATTGATCCTAAGTATTGAGTCATAATAATACCTATAAGTTCTTCATCAGGATCAACCCAGAAATATGTTGAAGCAGCTCCAGCCCAACCAAATTCATTTTTTCCAGTTTGGGACATCATTTGACCTCTATCCAACATAGTTCTTCCTATCAAATTCCAACCATAGCCTACCAATGGTAAAGGACCCAACATCAAAGGAAGCTGAGTATTGGGAATTCGATTAATTTTCATAAATTCAACCATATTTCTTGATAGTAAAGTTTCACCACTTTTAGATTTACCTGATAACAACATTCTAGCAAATGACAGGTAATCTTCTGATGTCGAGAATAAACCAGTGCCACCTCTTCTAAATGTTTCACTATCACAGGGATTATGAGCACTCACATCTGTCTCTTCCAATTTGTGAGGTCCAACATTCATAATTTCTTTAAAATTAGATGCTCCATAAGTAGACATAAGTCTTGATAAATTTTCCTCATCAACACCAAAACCAGTATCTTTCATATTAAGTGGTTTAAAAATTTCTTCTTTAAGAGTATCACCAAAGTCTTTTTCATTTACAATCTCAATCACCCTAGCCAATACATCAAGGGATACAGAATAATTAAATCTTGAACCAGGTTGATATGCTAGAGGAAGCTCAGATAAAATTTCACATTTCTCTTCTAAACTTTTATTACCGTTATCTGAAATATCTCTCTCACTGTATAAAGGGGCGACATGACACCCCATTAAAAAATCATATGTAAAACCACTTCGATGAGTCAAAAGATCTTCAACAATCATTGGTCTATTCAACTCCTCAAGAGAGCCATCGGGATTCATTACCTTAAGTTTTTCAAAAGAAGGTATGAAAGAAGAAACAGGATCATATAATCTAAGTTTACCTCTCTCAATAAGTTTTAGCGCCATCACGGAAGTAATAGGCTTTGTCATTGAATAAATTCTATAAATAGCATTTTCAGGAATAGACTTTTTTTGTTCAAAGTTTTGATATCCTGACTTACCAGATAGGACAATTTTTCCTGATTTTTCTGCAACCCATTCAATACCACTGAATAATGATCTATTTACATAACTATCAGCAATCTCTTGAATTATATTTTTTCTATCAAAATTTGTCATAGTATTCCTCTTTCTAAAATTACCTTTTATTTATTGATGCAAGATTACTCTCATGAGTATCTTGATCAATTTTATACAAACTAAAAAAATAAATCGAAAATAAATATAAAATCATATAAATGGGCACAAAAAATAATGCTACATTTATTAATATACTGTCATCTATTGCTCCTGGTTTTGCATCAGTGGGTAATCCAGCAAGTGACGTAATAAGACCTGCAAGAAAAATTCCAACCCCCGATACAGCTTTTGCAGAAAAACCTTGCGCTGAAAAAAAGATACCTTCCGAACGTTTTTTGGTTGTTAACTCTGAATCTTCAACAATATCCGACACCATAGATGAGACTAGAATTGTAACAGCAACTCCAGTTGAAACCTCTATAAAGTAATATGTACTCATCATCAATAATAATCCATTAGATCCAAAGCTTGGCGCCAATTCAAAAATTCTTAAAGCGTAAGGTACTGGAGTTAGTGCTAAAGCTATGCTACCACAAATTATTGCAGCTTTTTTCTTGCCTATACTTTTTGATAAGACCCTTGCAATTACCATAGAACAGATAATACCAGGCACTACAGCTACAAAAGAAACAATACCAATTTGAAAAGTGCTAAAACCCCAAAAGAATGTGTTAAAATAAATATTTAGAGCTGATGAAAATCCAGCAGCCATTCCAGCAAAAATTCCACCAATAAATAATACTAAAAAAGACTTATTTAAAAGAGTACTCCTAAGCTCATCTTTAATTTCACTAAAATTATTATTAGCTGCTGGCTTTGATAAGTTTGGTATTAGATGATTTAAACCTCTTGATGAAATAATCATAGCCATAAACATTATAATTGCCGCTACAATTCCATATATTTGATAACCCTCTGGGTTTAACTGACCATTTGGATATTCAGCAGTAGGTTTTAAAAATACAAAATACATTAAAATTGTCATTACTGTACCGCCCATCCAGCCAAAGAAATAACGCAAAGACATCATTTTAGTTCTCTCATGATATTCTCTTGTAATCTCTGGACCAAGGCTTTGATTGGGTATTTCAAATAATGTTGTAAATGTTCTGACTAGAATAGCCATAATCAAGAGATATAAAAAAAGATTAAAATCTGTATCAAATGTAGGTGGATTCCATAGTAAAACGAAAAAAATTGGGACAGGTATTAGAGCGGCATACATATATGGGTGTCTTCTTCCTAAACGGGATTTAGTATGATCGGAAGAATAACCAATAATTAAATCTGAAATAGCATCCCATATAGTTGCAATAGCTAATGCAAGAGATGCCATCCATGCAGGTAGCCCAATAACCATATTATAATAGAAAAATAGAAACCAAGAAAAGGCATTTCCTTTTATTCCAAAAGCAACTGAACCAATCCCATAAAAAAGGAAGTTTCTATTATTTTTCATTTTTAAACAGCTTTTTCAGCCAATAGTGCTGATGCATTTAATTCGTCCGCAATACTTCTTGCTTCTTCAGGAGAAAAATCCATTGGAAGGTCAATATTGTTTGAAGTTACATATATTCTGACCATACCAAGATTAGTTGGACCAATTTGCAAATCAGTTACCTCATCCGATTGCTTGTTAATTCCTTTTTTCAATTTACTTACCCTTTGTAACTAAAATTTAATTTTCAAGTTTTGCCATTGCTTGAGCTACAGATGCATCAATATCAGCACTTCTTGGATTTCTTCTTAATGTTAGACCTCCGTTTACTTGAAGATTTTGACCAGAGAGGAAACACTCATCGCTACACAAGAAAACTGCCATCGCTGCAATATCCTCAGATGTTCCTATTCTTCCTAGAGGATATTCTTTTAAAAATGCCTCTTCTAATCCTGGTGCAGCCATTGCATCTTTTGTCATAGGCGAGGCAGTCAATCCAGGTGAAATTGAATTAGCTCTTATACCCCGCTCACCAAACTCATTAGCTACAGTTCTTATAACATGATCAATACCAGCTTTTGTACCCATGTAGGCAGCATGATTATCTAACATAATTGTTGCTGTTGCAGATGATATTTGAATAATTGAACCTCCCTCGGTCATTGCAGGAATACAAGCCTGAAAAAACTGGTAAGGGCCTTTGAACTGAAGATTCATTATTTTTACGAGATCTTCTTCTTTACTTTCTAAGAAAGGGGATAAATAACCCCAGCCAGTTGCTTGGATTGCTGAATGTAAGACACCATGACGATTTACCACCTCATCAACCATTGAATCTATTTCCTCTTTTTTTGTAATATCACATAAAACATAAGATCCATCTGTTTCTTCAGAAATTTCCTTAAGAGAATCCTCATTTCTACCAGCAAGAACTAACTTTGCCCCCTCTTTTGCAAAACGACGAGCCATTACTTGACCCATATTATCTTTTCCTGCAGCTCCTAAAATTAGAGTTACTTTATCATTTAAATGCTTATTACTCATTTCTCATCCCCTAGTTTAAATTAACTTTATTTAGTTTGCTTTAATATTTATAAATTTTCAACTCTGTTTGTTATCTGGAATATTCAAAAAGAAAACAAAGATAAAAGCTAAAAAACAAACACCAGTATTTAAATAAAACGCTAAATCATAATTTCCATTAATATCATATAACCATCCTGATAGAGGACCTCCAATAACTTGTATAGGAACCATAAATGGTACCGCTATACCCAGCGCTTTACCAAAATTTATAGGGGAAAAGGTTTTTGAAAAAAGGATATTCATTAATGGAACGCTTCCGCCGAGGCCTAAGCTCATTATAAAAATTGAAATCAATAAAGGGTAGTAGCTTGAAAAGAGAGAAACCAAAATAATCCCAAAACCTTGAATTGATACCGATACCCATAAGGTTTTCTTAGCTGAAATAATATCTATAAGCTTACCAAAAACAATTTTTCCTAAAGCTGCGCCTAACGCACCAACGGAAACAGCAATACCAGCCTTGCTTGCGTTAAAACCTAAATCCGTTGCATAAGGGAAAATATGACTATAAACACCAAGATTTGCACAAAACTGCAGACTAAAAATTAATATTAAAATCCAAAAAGTAGGAACTCTTAGTATATCGACAATATTCATCATTTTATCAGTAACGCTATTATCAATTTCTTCAGGTAATTTCTCGTTATCAACATTTTGGTTAATATCAGAAGGTTTATTAATAATTAAATAACGGCAGAAAGGTACGAAAAAAACAATTAGAAAAATACCGAAAATTATATAAGTAGCTCTCCATCCATATAAACTGATCAAATAGACAGAAATAGGAGGAATAAAAACTCCCGATAAAGAAATACCCAAAGTAGCATAACCTATGGCAGAGCCAATTTTCTTTTTAAACCAATTTGAGATTAATTTAGATGTCGCCAGATTACCAAATAATGTCATCCCTAGAGCAACTATTGATCCATAAACAATTAAAAATTGATAATAGGTTTGACAGAAACCAAGCAATATTAAACCGATACCAAAGATTATTGCCCCAATAGATAGAAGATTTTTAAGAGAAAATTTATCTACTAACTGACCACAAATTGGAGCAAATACTCCTGCAGCAATAATCATGATAGATAAGGTGCTCGATATTAAAAATCTTCCAGCATTAAACTCATTTTGAAGGTGTATGTAAAATACAGAATAGGCATAAAAAGGAATACCAACTGAAAACATGTTGATAAAACCAGAGCTGGCTACAATTCTCCATCCATGAAATGATTTAAACAACTTTATCCCCGACAAAAATAAGATGTACTTACATTAAATATATAAAATCTAATGAAAAGAAATTTTTTAAAAATGTTTTAATATTATTAATTATCTATAATCTAATTATTAGACAATAAAGGACTTAGTTATGAAAAAATTTATCTCAATTTTTATTCTTGTGTTTATACTTTTTAATTCTTTCTCACTTCAAGCACATAATCTTGAACAATCAGTAAATAGTGAAGAAAGATCAATAGAAAATATTAAAAGAGATAAATTTCGACATCCATATGAAACACTAAAATTCTTCGGAATTGAGCCTGAAATGACTGTTGTTGAGTTATCCCCTGGAGGAGGCTGGTATACAGAAATTCTTGCGATTTATATGTATGATGAAGGTGAATTAATCACTGCGCCTTACAGCGCTTCATTGAGTGATTATGCGAAGAGATCAAGAGAAGCCTTCGAGGCCAAATTAAATAGTAAAAGTATTTATGAAAAAGTAAAAATTGTTGATCTATTTGGTAAGCTTGCTGAAAATGAAACTGTTGATGCTGTCCTTACATTTAGAAATGTTCACAACTGGCTTGGTGAAGATGGTAGTGGAGTAAAAAATGTATTTGAGCAATCCTATGCCGCTTTAAAACCTGGTGGTATTTTAGGTGTTGTAGAGCATAGAGCTAAACCTGGAACTTCAATTAAAGAGATGAAAAAAAGTGGTTATGTAACCGAAGAACTTACTATTAATCTTGCAAAAGAGGCTGGTTTTATTTTATCAAAAAAATCTGAAATCAATGCCAATAGTAAAGATACTAAAGATCATCCTAATGGTGTTTGGACGCTTCCACCCTCTCTTTATTTAAAAGATGGAGATAAAGAAAAATATCGACAAATTGGTGAAAGCGATAGAATGACGCTTCTTTTCAAAAAACCAATTTAATAGTTAAAAGACTATTGAAATATTAATAATAATGATAGATACATATAATTGTGGGCAGCCATAGCTCAGTTGGTTAGAGCGCCTGGTTGTGGACCA
>TARA_B100001121_G_scaffold310705_1_pt1 | contig 49528 bp, 40 predicted proteins | sample TARA_B100001121 | Tara Oceans TARA_B100001121 (sample SAMEA2622817) | marine metagenome | biome: marine biome (ENVO:00000447); feature: surface water layer (ENVO:00002042); material: "saline water (ENVO:00002010), including plankton (ENVO:xxxxxxxx)" | depth 5 m
AACTTAATAATTGTGAGCGAATTAAATGAACAAGAAAAAATAAGAAGAGAGTCTTTGGTAAAACTAAACGAGCTGGGAATTAACCCCTTTCCCCCAGAAGAGTTTAGTATATCAGCGAACAGCGTTGATATAAAGAAAAATTACTCTGAAAAAGAAAATAATTTTCAAGAAGTTAGTTTGGCTGGAAGATTAATGAGTAGAAGAATAATGGGAAAAGCATCGTTTGCCGAACTAAAAGACTTTAAAGGAAGAATACAATTATATCTAAACAGAGACGAAATTTGTCCAGGAGAAAACAAATCAATGTATAACGATGTTTTTAAAAAACATCTTGATATTGGAGATATAATAGGAGTAGAGGGCAGTGTTTTTAAAACCAAGGTAGGGGAAACCAGTATAATGGTAAAAAAGATAAAAATATTATCGAAGTCTATAAAACCACTTCCAATTGTAAAAACTGACTCAGAGGGAATTACTTATGACGCTTTCAAAAACACAGAATTAAGATATAGACAAAGATCATTAGATCTTATTGTTAACGATGGTGCATGGGAGGTTTTTGAAAAAAGAACACAGGTTTATAATTCAATAAGAGAAATATTAAATAAAGAAGGATATATTGAGGTCGAAACCCCTATTCTACAACCAATTGTTGGGGGGGCTGCAGCAAGGCCATTTATAACACACCACAACACGTTAGACATTCCTTTATATTTAAGAATTGCCAACGAACTTTATTTAAAAAGGTTAATTGTAGGTGGAAAAGAAGGGGTGTACGAGTTTGCAAAAGATTTTAGAAACGAAGGGATGGACAAAACACATAACCCAGAATTCACAATGCTAGAGTTTTATGTCGCTTATAAAGACTATAATTGGATGATGGGCTTTATAGAAAAAATGTTTGAACAGGTTGCAAATAAGGTTTGTGGGAAAACACAAATAATTTATAATGAAAACAAAATAGAGTTTAAAGGGCCATACAAAAGGCTACCTTTTTTTGAAGCAATAAAAAATGAAACCGGGGATGATATTTCAAAAATGACAGAGGATGAATTAGTAAAATATTGCAAAACAAACAACATAGAAACAAATAAAACAATGGGTCGAGGAAAATTGTTTGATGCAGTTTTTGGAGAGTTTTGTGAAGCAAAACTAATTCAACCCACGTATATAACAGACTATCCAATTGAAATGTCACCGTTAACAAAAAAACACAGGTCAAAAGATGGTTTAACTGAAAGGTTTGAATTGTTTATAAATGGTAAAGAGATAGCAAATGCATATTCAGAACAAAACAACCCAATTGAACAAAGGAAAAGTTTTGAAGAACAAATGAAGTTAGGAAAAAGAGGGGATGACGAGGCAATGATAATAGATAATCAGTTTTTAAAAGCTCTAGAATATGGAATGCCACCAACTTCTGGAATAGGAATAGGAATGGACAGGTTAACAATGTTGTTAACAAACAAAACATCAATACAAGACGTGTTATTTTTTCCACAAATGAAACCAGAAAAAAAATGAATATATCAATAGGCTGTGATCACGCGGGGGTAGAATACAAAACAAAAATTATAGAGTTTTTAGAGGAACTAGGACACAAAACACTGGACGTTGGAACACATGGAGAGGAAAGTGTTGACTACCCCGACTATGCACACAAAGTGGCAGAAGAGGTGTTGGTTGGGGCAGATTTTGGAATATTAATTTGTGGAAGTGGAAATGGGGTTAGTATGGCCGCTAATAAGCACAAAGGAATAAGAGCCGCCTTATGCTGGAACGAAGAAATAACAAAATTAGCAAGACAACATAATGACGCTAATATAATATCAATACCAGCAAGATTTATGTCTTTAGAAAAAACAAAAAAAATTATTAAAATATTTTTAAACGAAGTTTTTGAAGGAGGGCGTCACGAAAGAAGAGTAAAAAAAATATAAAAAATGAAAAAAACACTTATACTATTTTTTGTTTCAGTAATATTATTTGCACAAACAAACACACAACCATTTAAAAATATAGAAGAGGGGAATAATTTTAGATTGTGGGTTAACCAAAATTATCCTGAGTATGCAAAAAAAATCAAATTAGGGAAAACGGGAAGTTTCACAAATTCGTATATACAAAAGGCATATAAAAAATTTGGGGAAGAGTACCTAAAAGTAATAACACCACCACAACCAAAAGTAGATGTTGTTTCTGTCGGAAATCAAATTGATAAAGAAATAATTAAACAACATGTAGCTGTTTTAGCATCTGATGCTTTTGAGGGCCGGGAGGTTGGTGAGAGGGGTGAGGAAATGGCCGCGCAGTACATAGCTAACTATTTTTCTAAAATAGGCATACCACCATATAAAAACAACACATATTTTCAGGAGTTTAATTTGATAAAAAGGGGCTTTAAAAACATTAACTTAGAAATTTCGGGATCTCAATTTGAGTTTAATAGGGACTTTTTTAGTTTTCCAATGTTTCCACCAACGATTATAAAATCTAACGACATTTTATTTTTAGGTTATGGAATAGAGTCCGAAAAATATAACGACTATCAACAAAATGTAGAGGGTCGAGTTATAATGATCTTACAAGGAGAGCCTAAAGACAAAAAAGGAAATTATATTTTGTCAGGCAGTAAAAAAAAATCACCAAAAAGAAGCTGGAGGGATAAGCTTAAAACTGCAAAGAAAAACAACGTAAAAGCAGTTATATTTATTAGCGAAAATTACGAGTCCGATTATAACACTTTTAAACACAGAATAGAACACGATGCTTTAAATTTACTGATTAAGGAAGACCAAATACCTTTTTTTTATGTTAATAAAGAAATAACAAATAAGGTTTTGGGAAAAAACAAAATAGATAAATTAAAAAACAAAATATCAGATACTAAAAACACAATTACAAAAACAGCGAAAAGAAAAACACTTATTGCAACAAAAAACAACGAAAAAATTATTACCGGAAAAAATGTACTAGGTTATATTGAGGGCACCGACCCATTACTTAAAGATGAAATAATAGTAATAACAGCGCATTATGATCATATTGGGATTATTGATGGAAAAGTTCATAATGGAGCAGACGATAACGCCTCGGGAACAGCTGGTTTATTGGAGATAGCGGCAACCTTTCAACTAGCAAAAAAATTAGGGCTTGAGTTTAAAAGAAGTATATTATGCATGCCGGTCTCTGCTGAAGAAAAGGGTTTGTTGGGTTCGTATTACTATGCCGAAAAACCAGAATACCCCCTATCACAAACAATAACAAATTTAAACATGGATATGGTTGGGAGGCCAGACGAAAATCACCCAGGAAATGAGAATTACATTTACATAATTGGCTCAGATAAGTTAAGCACAGACCTTCATAACACTTCAGAGTTTGCAAACTCAAAATACGTTAATATGGAATTAGATTATACATATAACGAGCCTGGAGACCCGAACAGGTTTTATTATAGATCTGATCACTATAATTTTGCAAAAAACTCTATTCCTTCAATTTTTTATTTCAGTGGGTTAAACGAAGATTACCACAAACATACTGATACAATGGAAAAATTAAGTTATAAAAAGATAGAAAGCCTCACTAAGCTAATTTTTTATACAGCTTGGGAACTATCTAATGCAGAAAAAAGACCAGTTGTGGATAAAATAAATGAATTTGATTAAAAATCAAATTTAATTCCCTGCGCTAAAGGAAGTTCGGTAGAATAATTAATAGTGTTAGTTTGTCTCCTCATGTAAGCCTTCCAGGCATCTGAGCCAGACTCTCTTCCCCCTCCCGTTTCTTTTTCACCACCAAACGCACCACCAATTTCAGCACCAGATGTTCCAATATTAACATTCGCTATTCCACAATCGGAGCCCTCGTGAGATAAAAATCTTTCAGCCTCCCTTAGGTTTGTTGTCATAATAGCAGACGACAAACCTTGTGGCACATCATTTTGCATACTAATAGCTTCTTTTAAATCTGAATATTTTAATAAATATAATATAGGAGCAAAGGTTTCTTTTTGAACACAATCATAGTGGTTCTTTGCTTCAACAATAACCGGCTTCACATAACAGCCCGAAGAGTACCCCTCACCACTCAAAACACCGCCCTCAACAATAACATTGCCACCCTCTTTCTTAACCCTTGTAATAGCCTCTAAATACATGTTTACAGCGTCTTTATCAATCAAGGGACCCATGTGGTTTGATTCATCAAGAGGGTTGCCAATTTTAATTTGTTTGTAGGCGCTAATTAATTTTTCTTTAACAGAATCATAAATAGACTCATGAACAATCAATCTTCTAGTTGTGGTACACCTTTGTCCAGCTGTCCCAACAGCACCAAAAACAGATCCTACAACACTGATGTTGATATCCGCGTCAGGAGAAATTATTAAAGCGTTGTTTCCACCGAGCTCTAAAATAGATTTACCAAAACGCTTTGCAACCTCTGCCCCCACAACCCTACCCATTCTTGTTGATCCTGTTGCAGAAATTAAGGCAACCCGTTTGTCTTTAGTCAGCCACTCACCAACAGAATAATCACCATTTATTAAACAACAAATTGCACCAGGTATATTATTTTTTTCTAACACTTTAGCCATTATATTTTGGCAAGCAATTCCACAAAGTGGGGTTTTTTCAGATGGTTTCCAAATGCAAACATTACCACAAATCCAAGCCAAAGCCGTATTCCAAGCCCACACGGCAACAGGAAAATTAAAAGCAGAAATAACACCAACAATTCCTAAAGGGTGGTATTGCTCATACATTCTATGCTTCGGTCTTTCAGAGTGCATTGTTATTCCGCACAATTGTCTAGACAACCCAACCGCAAAATCACAAATATCAATCATTTCTTGAACCTCACCCAAACCTTCTTGTAAAGATTTTCCCATTTCATAGGAAACTAAAGCCCCCAAAGAAGCTTTTTTTATCCTCAACTCATCACCAAACTGTCTAACAACCTCTCCCCTTTTTGGAGCCGGCAACATTCTCCAGGTGCTAAACGCTTCTTCACATGAAGAAATTATTTTTTCATATTCTTCCCTTGAAGAAAATTGAGTAGAGCCAATTTCTTCACCATTTACAGGTGAGTTTGAAATAATTTTAGGCCCAACCCCATCAAACCACTCACCACCAATTGCTGATGATTTGTTTGTTTGTTTAATCCCTAAATCGTTAAATATTTTATTTAAATCCATAATTAAATTTTATTGAAATAATCTTATGATATCATTTACGTTAGCTAATACAAAAAGCCCTAAAAGAAGAACCATGCCAATGACCTGAATATATCCTAATATTTTAGGATTTATATCTCGCCCCATAATCATTTCTATTAGTAAAATAAGAACGTGCCCACCATCTAAAGCAGGAATTGGTAAAAGGTTTACAATTGCCAACATAATTGATATAAAGGCAGTTAATCCCCAAAAGTGTTCCCAGTCCCAGGTTGGCCCAAATAACGAACCAATTGTAATAAAACCCCCAAGTTGTTTTGCCCCATCATCCATTCTAAACAAAAGACCAAATTGGCCTAAATAATTTACAATTTCTTTTTTTGTTCTTTTTAAGGCAGCGGGAAAGGAACTAATAAAACTATAATTAACAACTGTTTCTTCAGGGAGTTTTACAGAAACACCAATTAAAACATTATTGTTTTCGTCTTTTTTAGGTAGAGACAAATCAGTAATCTTGTCTACCCCCCCCCTAGAGTAACCAACAAGAATAGTTTTGTTTTCATTTTTTTGAAAGGCAGATACAAATTGTTGACGACCGTTAAGTGGTAAGCCGTTTACAGATGTTAAAACATCTCCTTTAATTAATCCAGCGTTTTTTGCGGGACCATCTAAAACAGAATCAATCACAAAAGGAATATCATCAATTAAAATAGTTCGGTTTATTATTTCGTTTATATGTTCTTGAGAGAAGGAAATAATTTTCTCTCCCCCGTCTCTAGAAACAGTAATATTTTTGTCACCCCAAAGAACTAGCTCCATCTTAACATCTCTCCAGCACATATTTCCAACCTCTTTTTCATTAACTTTAATTATTTTATCACCACTTTTTAAAGGAAAACTATTTAAGTCAACAACCTCACTATAAATAGAAAGTGGTTTTTGTTCAATAATTTTTTCTCCCCAGTATCCAAACATAAAAACGTAAATAAAAAAAGCTAAAACAAAATTTACAATAACACCCCCCAACATAATTATTAACCTTTGCCAACGAGGTTTACTTCTAAACTCCCAATCTTTTGCTGGTTTTTTCATTTGTTCTTGGTCCATAGATTCATCAATCATACCGGCAATTTTAACATAACCCCCAAGCGGCAACCAACCAACACCATAGGTTGTGTCACCAATTTTTTTCTTAAATAACGAAAACCATGGATTAAAAAAAAGATAAAACTTCTCCACCTTAGTATTAAACATTCTTGCAGCGAAGAAATGACCGGCTTCATGAAGCACAATTAAAATACTTAAGCATAAAAAAAACTGACCAAGTACGATTAACATATTATACGTTTTAAATTATTGAATTTGCAAATTTTCTAGTTTCTAAATCAATTTCCAAAAGATCTTCTAAATTAGGATTTTGCACAAAAGTAATCTTTTCTATTGATTTTTCTATAATTTTAATCATATCAATAAATCTAATTTTTTCTTTTAAAAAAGCAGAAACAGCAACTTCATTGGAGGCGTTTAAAACACAACCATATGATCCACCAAATTTAATAGCTTCATATGCAAGGTCGAGATGCCTAAAAATTTTTTTGTTTGGCTCTTCAAAATTCAGTGACTTGATTTTGATAAGATCAAGTTTGGGGGCGGAAGACTTTATTCTCTTAGGGAAATTTAAGGCGTATAAGATAGGAATATACATACTTGGTTCCCCTAACTGCGCAATAACAGATCCGTCTTGGTATTCAACAAGCGAGTGAATTATTGATTCCGGGTGAACAACTACCTTAATTTTTTCAAAAGACACATCAAACAACCACCTTGTTTCAATTAACTCAAAACCCTTATTCATTAGCGTTGCAGAATCAATAGTAATTTTAGCCCCCATGTTCCAGTTTGGGTGCTTTAGGGCGTTTTTTAAAGAAACGTTTTCAAGTTGTTGTTTATTATATCCTCTAAATGGCCCACCTGATGCTGTTAAGATTATATTTTTAACAGACTCAAGGCTCTCTCCTTGTATACACTGAAATATTGCAGAGTGCTCAGAGTCAACAGGAATAATATTCCCATCATTTTTTTCCACTAACGAAGAAATAATTTGTCCAGCAACAACAAGGGTTTCCTTGTTTGCTAAAGCAATTTTTTTACCACTTTTAATTGCTGATATTGTAGGGAGAAGAGCTGCAAAACCAACGATAGCAACCAAAACTATATCAAAATCTTCACTTTCAATTAAATCACACAACGCTTGACCACCTAAGTGTAATTTAGTAAAAGGAGATCTTAAATTTTTTTTAATATAACTATAGCCACTTTCGGTATTTATAATTACATGCTCGGGTTGAAAAAATAAAGATTGTTCTAGTAAAAGTGTATCACTGGAGTTGGCTGAAATTAAACTTAATTCAAAATCTTCAGAAAACTCTTTAATAATTTTTAAAGCCTGAACCCCAATAGAACCGGTTGAGCCCAAAACAGCAATTTTCTTCTTTTTCATTTTTTATATAATGTATTCATTTAAAAAGTTACCAATTTTTCTATCATTTGAAAGAGAGGGACACTTATTTTGACCGCCCAGCTTACCAATAGAATCCATATATTTATTAAAGCCACCACTCTTTACACAATTAACAACCAAAGGTTTAAGAACGCGGTCTCTAATTAACTCATTATAATATATATTTTGTTTCCTAACCATGTTATCTAAATGAACACAAAATTTATTAAATTGTTTTGGCTTTTCACTAAACTCTATGAACCACTCATGATGAGGAAGGCCCTCTTTTGGGTTAATGTTTGGGCATACAGTAAAAGCCGCAACCTTGCCACCAAACTCATCTACACTATTTTCTAACGCTGACTCAACCTCCTTTCCAATTACGTGTTCACCAAAAGCAGAAATAAAGTGCTTTATTCTTCCGGTTACCACAACCCTAAAGGGATTTAAATCAATAAACCGTACTGTGTCACCAATATTATAAGACCATAACCCAGCAACCGTGCTGATAATAAGTACATAATTTTTATTTAATTCCACGTCCTCTAAACTCAAACGTTTATAGTTATTATTTAAAAATTGGTCAACTTCAATAAACTCATAAAAAACACCGTGATTGGTTAATAACAACAACCCCTCTTTTTCAATATCATCTTGGTATGCAAAAAAACCTTCAGAAGCGGGAAAAAACTCAAGAAAATCAGCTTTAGGCATGATACCTTTGAGTGTTTTTTTATATGGACTAAAATTAACCCCACCATGAACATATAAAGAAAGGTTTGGAAAAATATTTAATGTTGTTTCTTCACTTGTTCTTTCTAAAATTTTTTGAAAATACATTATTACCCAAGGTGGTATCCCACCAATTAATCTTAAGTCAACCCCAATGGTTTCATTTATAATTTTCTCAAGTTTCTCTTCCCAATTATTAGTTATATTTGTTTTTCTGCTAGGTAAACGATTGGACTTCAAAAAGAATGGAATGTGATTTGCAACAATTCCAGACAACCTCCCAGTGTTAATTTTGCTGTGTTTTGTTAACAATGGACTACCTTGAATAAACATCATTTTTCCGTTTATAGCATCATATTTTTTTGTTTTGAATGCATACAATAATAAAGCCTCTTTCGATGACTTAATTTGATAGTCTAACATTTTTTTAGTGAGGGGAATATATTTAGTTCCGCTTGTTGTACCTGAGGTTTTTGCAAAATATAATGGTGCCCCCGGCCAAAGAACATTTTTTTCACCAAGTGATATTTTTTTTATGTAGCTTGAAAAATCTTCGTAAGATTTAATTGTACAGTTTTTTCGATATTCTTCGATCTCCATCTCTTTAGAGGCGCCAATGTCTTTACCAAACTCTGTTCTTTCTAAGCTGAACATTAATTTTTTAAATAATTTTTTTTGGTTTGAAATAGAGTTTTTGGACCAAGAGTCAATATTTTTTTTATTTTTTTTTGCTAAATACTTAACAATTAGTTTTTTAACTGACATGATTAATCAAATTGTAAGTATTTTTCGGGGTCAATTGGGTTTAGTCCGCTCCATAACTCAAAATGAAGATGTGGGGCAGAGGATAATTTTCCAGAATTTCCAACTAATGCAATTTTGTCACCAGAATTAACAACATCACCCTTGTTTTTTAATAAAGACGAATTATGTAAATACACTGAGAAGAAGTTGTTTTCATGTGCCACTATGATAAAATTACCTAGCTCGTCAGAGAATCCAGTAAACAACACAACACCATTTAGTACAGAAAAAACATCAGAATTTTCTTGTGCCGCAATATCAACACCAAAATGTTTATTTTCCGCGTCAAATTTAGATGTTATCATTCCATTTACCGGCTTTTGTAAGTTTAATTTTTGTAGAACACTTTGGTTGTATTTATAAACACTTTCATTATCTAATTTTTTAATAAAATTAAATAATATTGAATCCTGAAGTGTCATTTTTGATTGTAATGAGTTTAGTGAAAAGGCCACATCACTATTACTCTGATTTTGAGTAGTGTCAAAATCATTAAAAATTAACTTTAATCTTTCGCTGTAATCTAATTGTAGGTTTAATAAATTTTCTATAGAGTCAACTTGCATATATAATCTAGAAACCTCACTCTTTTTTGACATTTCAAAAAATTTATCTCCTATTGGTGTAAAAAAAATAAATACAGAACTAACAAAAAAACTTACAGTAAATATAAAAACAAACAATATGCTCAATTGCATTTTATTTAAATGGAAGCTACTGATTTTTTCTAAAGACTCTTTTTTAAATACATCAACTCGGTATTTTATTAGTAGTTTTGCTAGAATAGATTTCATAATGAGTGTATAATTACAAATTTTAAATATAAAAATAGGTAAAGATTTAAAATTTAAAATAAAAAAATATATATACAGTTAAGTATATAATTAAAGAAAGAAGAAAATTGAATAAAACATCATCATTTCTAATTCTAATAGTACTTGTTATTACTGGTTGTTCCACATCAAGGGATAATTTTTTTAGTAGAACATATCACCAAACTACAGCAAAATACAATGGTTATTTTAATGCAAAAGAAAGTGTGAAGGCTGGTTTAAAAAAAATAGAAAATGAACACAAAGAAAATTTTCAGAACATAATTCCAATTGATAAAATAAACAGAATTGAATTAAAGGGTCAGGTTTTTCCCAACATGGACAGGGCTATTGAAAAAACAACCAGGGTGATAACCCTTCATTCTATGGAGATTAATAATAAAGAAAAAAACAAGTGGATAGAGGATAATTACTTTTTAATGGCTCAAGCTAGATATTATAAAAAAGAGTATCTCGCTTCACTGAATACATTTAAATTTATAACTAGATCTTATTCTAACGGAGAGCTTGTTAATAAATCTCTTATATGGTCCGCTAAATGCGACATTCGTTTAGAAAATTTTCAAACAGCAAAAAAAACACTACAAACATTATTAGATGAAAAAAAACTAACAAAAGAAGAGCTCCCTTTAGTTTATTTGGGTTTATCAGAAGTTTATATTAATGAAAAAAACTACAAACAAGCAGTTAATTATCTAGAAAAGGCACAAAAAACAAATCAATTAAAAGAGTTAAAACCAAGGGTTTTCTTCATTTTAGCTCAATTGTACGAACGCTTGCAGAATGGAGACAAGGCTTTAGAAAATTATAACAACGTTATTAAATCAAACCCTGATTATGAAATGAGCTTCAGGGCATCGCTCAATAAAGCAAATACATACGCGTATTCATCAGGAAACCCGAAAAATCTTCTCAAGGACTATAATAAAATGTTAAAAGACATAAAAAATGCTGAATACAGGGACCAAATATATTTTGCAATAGCGGAAATTAAATTAAATGAACGCGACACTACTATGGCCGTTGATAATTACAACAAGTCACTTGGTTCTTTTTTATTTAACATAAATCAAAAACTTCAAACCCACTTTAAGTTGTCGGAAATTTATTTAAACCAAAAAGAATATAAATCAGCATATATTCAACATGATTCTATTCTCATGTTAATGGACGCGGGTGATGAAAGGTATCTTCAAACAAAGAGGGTTCACAGTAACTTAAATGACGTTGTGATAAATCAAGATATTATCAAAGAAAAAGATAGTTTATTAGCTTTAGCCTTTTTAACAGAGGAGGAAAGAATTCAAAAAATAGATGATTATATAGAGGCCCTAAGGTTAAAAGACATGGAAAGCAAAGAGGAAGAAAAAGAAAATAATTTTGGTGGCAACTTCAACCAATATGAATTTAATAGAAGCCAAGCAAACCTGCCTACTGGCGGGGGTTGGTATTTTTATAATCCCACAGCTATGAGCTTTGGTTATTCTGAGTTTTTAACAAGATGGGGGAACCGAAAAAATGAAAATAATTGGAGAAGAAAGAATAAAAATCAAATAGATGAGGAAAACCTTATGGATTTAGAAGAAACTGATGGTCCAAGTTTAAAAGAAAAATATAGTCGAGAATATTATTTGTCAAAAATTCCTATTACAAAAGAACAACAGGATTCTACATATAGCCAAATAGAAAAAGCATATTATAACTTGGGTTCAAGTTTAAAAAACAAGTTTTATGATTACAAGCAATCTATTTACACTTACGAAACTATGTTAAATAGATTTAATAAAACAGAATATAAACTTCTAGTATTTATGCAGCTAGTTTTTTTATATGATTTGTTAGAAATGGAAACAGAAAAACAAAAAGTTTTACAAAAAATAAAAAAAGAATTTCCCGACAATAAATATATAAATACAAGTACAGGGGAGTTGTTGGAGGTTAGTAAAGAAGACGGGGGTACTGAGTATGAAAAAATTTATAAATTATATATAAACAAAAATTATAATGATGCATTAGAATTAACAAACGAAGTCTTAAAAATGTCAAATCCTGACAGTTTAAATATTAAAATGATTCAAGCTTTTTGTATTTCAAAAACGAGAGGAAAGAAAGACTTTATAACTGCCTTAGAGAATATAAAAAACCTCCATCCAAACACAAAACAAGGACAGGAAAGTGTAGAATTGTTGGACGTTTTATATGGTTCTTTTTATGAAAATGAGAAAGATATATATAAAATGGAGCCAAACACAGAACATTACATGATTTTGACTGTAACTGACTTAAAAATTGATCTTCCTGAACTTCAAAACATGATTATTAAGTACAATAATAAAAACTTTAATTCTAAAAAATTAGAAATCAACAACTTGTTGTTAAACAAAGAAACCCAAATTATTAAAATAAATAAGTTCAAAAATAAACTAGAGGCAACAAGTTATCTTGAATCAACCCTAACAGATAAAAACTGGGTAGATTTATACGCCCAAAAGGGTATAGATAAAATGATTATTTCTAAACCTAACTTTATTAATTTGTTAGGACAAAAATTAATAAATGAATATAAAATTTATTACCAGGAAAAATACTTGGATTAAATTTACATCTTTTAATATGATTCGTATATTTAAAAAATAAAAACCCTAAATTCTATGAAAATATTAGAAAAAAACAATAGTGATTCCATTAATAGTATTGGAAAAGGAAGTTTATTAGAAGGCTCAATAAACGCACCCGGAGATATAAGAGTTGATGGAGTTTTAAAAGGAAAATTAATTGCTAAAGGACGTTTAGTTTTGGGGCCACAAGGATTAATAGAGGGAGAGGTAGAGTGTGGATCGGCGGTAATATCAGGAGAGTTAAAGGCCAATATTCAGTCAAGTGAATTATTGGTTTTAAAGGAACAAGCAAAACTTTATGGAGACATAAGAACAGAAAAGTTGTCCATTGAACCCGGAGCAATGTTTAGCGGCAAATGTATAATGGGGCCAGTTCCCAAAAAACAGTTTGCGGCTGAAAATAAAAACGATAAAGAAAACAAAAAACAAGAAGTGGTGGAAAAGAAAGATTTAAAAAAAAATGAACCAAAGATTTAAGATAAATTTTTTATTAACACTTTTTCTTTTTGCAGCTCTTATTCTTCTAAATATATTCACAGAAAAAAATATTCAAAATAGCTGGTATTCACTTTCAATAATGTTTTTCTTTTCAATCACCTACTTTCAAACAGAAATTTTGGGAAATAAAATAGGTAAAGGCGCCGCCTTTATAAGAACACAGTTAGTTTTAACTTTTGTGAAAATGATTTTATCTGCAGGGCTAATTATTCTTTACGGTTTTTTTAATAAAGAAAACGCTGAGGCTTCTTTTTTTATTTGGTTTTTGATGTTGTATTTGTCATACACGGCTTTATTAAGTTGGATGTTTTACAAAAAGTAATTTAGAATGTATAAATTTATAAGTACTGGTTTTGAAATTGCCATCACAGTATTTCTGTTTTTTTTTATTGGTTTAAAAATTGACCAAAAACTTGATATAAATTATGTGGTCATTGTGTCTAGCTTTTTAGGGATTTTATGTTCTCTTATGATATTGTATAAAAAAGTAAAAAAAGATTAAAAAATAAATTAAAAAAAACGGGTATAAATCGTAAAATAAATTAATTTTGTTTCGAAGTTTTAATTATTATTAATACTATCTAATTTTGAGGCACTTTAAGACAAGTAATAAATTTTCAAAAAAAGTCATAGCTTTAATTGCCCTTTTCTTTTTTTTAATTCCCCAAAAAAATTTTTCAGCCGGCCCTAGTTCAGGCGAGGGATTTAATGCGGGAGATATGATTCTTCATCATATTTATGATGCACACGAATGGCATGTTTTTGATTGGAAAGGCAAGTCATATTCAATACCATTACCAATTATTTTGTATCATCAAGAAAGCGGTTTCGATATTTTTATGTCTTCTCATTTTAATCACGGAAAGGACATTTACAGGGGTTTTAAATTAGATCACGGTAACATTGTGTGTGTGGATGAAAATGGAAATCTTGATGAGGACTCAACAGCAATGTTATGGGATTTCTCTATAACCAAAAATGTATTTAGCTTATTTTTCAGCATTTTAATTTTATTAATCGTTTTTACATCGATTTCAAACAAGTACAAAAAAAATTCAAACTCCCCGCCCTCAGGTTTGCAGTCTTTTTTAGAACCAATTATAATTTTTGTCAGAGACGATATTGCTAAATCTGCAATTGGAGAAAAACATTATCAAAAATATCTAACATTTTTGCTAACAGTTTTCTTTTTTATTTTTTTAAATAATTTGTTAGGTCTGGTCCCCTTTTTTCCAGGTGGAGCAAACTTAACAGGTAATATTGCCGTCCCAATGGTTTTGGCGGCTATGGTTTTTATTATAACCACATTGAGTGGTACAAAATACTATTGGAAACATATTTTTGCGATGCCTGGCGTTCCAAAGCCCGTGTTGCTGATTTTAACACCAATAGAAATAATAGGGGTTTTATTAAAACCTTTAGTTTTAATGATAAGGTTATTTGCAAATATAACAGCGGGTCATATTATTATATTGTCTTTTTTTAGTATGATTTTTATCTTTGGTGAAATGCACCCAGCAGCAGGCTACGGTGTCTCATTTTTTTCAGGTATGTTTGTTTTGTTTATGATGACTTTAGAATTATTAGTAGCTTTTTTACAAGCTTATGTTTTTACATTGTTGGCGGCCATGTATTTTGGCTCAGCATTGGAAGAACATTAAATTTATTATAATATGAATATTAACTTTAAATTTTTATAAAAATGGAATTATTATCAATTTTACTAGCAACTGATATATCAGGATATGGTATTGCAGCTATAGCTGCAGGAATTGCCGCATTAGGAGCGGGTTTGGGCATTGGCCATATAGGAAACGGTGCCATGCAAGCAATGGCTAGACAGCCTGAAGCAACTAATGACTTAAGATCTAATATGATTTTAATGGCCGCTTTAATTGAAGGCGCAGCTTTTTTCGCTATGGTAATCGGACTCTTAGTTATTTTTACTAAATAAAATTTTTTAAAATTAAATTATGGAGTTAGTCAAACCAGATATTGGGTTGTTATTTTGGATGACCACCTGTTTTTTGATCCTTTTAGTAATCTTAAGAAAATTTGCTTGGGGCCCGATTTTAAATGCTTTAAATGAACGTGAAAAGGGAATACAGCACGCCTTAGATGAAGCAAGTAGAGCAAGGGAAGAAATTAACTCTCTTCAAGATAGTCAGCAAAAAATTCTAAATGAAGCAAAGGAACAAAGAGAGGAAATAATAAGTGAAGCTAAAAAGTTTGCAGAAGAATATAAGGTTGCTAAAAAAGATGCCATTGATAAAGAAATGGCAAAAAGACTGGAGGGTGTTCAGGACACAATTGAAAAAGAAAAACAGGCGGCTATAGATTCAATTAAAAAAGGGGTTGCCTCTCTTTCAGTTGAAATTGCTGAAAAAATTTTAGAAAAAAAATTAGAGAGTGATAGCATACAAGAAGAGTTAATTAATAATGGTTTAGAAAAATTAGATATTAAATGAGTGTAGTTGTTGCTAAAAGGTATGCAAAATCAATATTTTCTTTAGCTAAAGAAAAGGGGTCTTTAGACTCTACTTTTAAGGAAATTACCATGATTAATGAAATCTTTAATGCCAATAAAGATTTCATTAATTTTATTACTAATCCCGTGGTTAATTTAGATAAAAAAAAGAAAATAATAGAGATTGTTTTTAGCGATAATTTAGAAAGTTTCTCAAAATCAATTTTATACTTTATTATTGAGAATAAAAGAGCTAATTTAATAACACAAATTTTTGAAGAGTTTAATATATTATATAGGAATGAAAAAAATATATTACAAATTGATTTAATAACTGCAAAAAAGGCAACAGAGTCTTTAAAAAACAGTATAATAAAAAAATTTGGAAAGGGCTCCGATGTTCTGCTTCGTGAAAAAATAGATAAAAGTATATTAGGTGGAATTCTTGTTAAATCAGATAACAAACAGTTCGACTCCACAGTTATAAATAGTATTAATAAAATTAAAAGTAGTTTTAAAGTTTAAATAAATAAGTTATGTCAGAAATTAGACCAGCAGAAGTTTCAGAAATATTAAAAAAAGAGTTAGCAGGGTTAGATAACGCCTCGCAATATGAGGAAGTAGGTGTTGTTTTAGAGGTTGGAGATGGAATCGCAAGAATTTATGGCCTTAATGATGTTCAATCAGGTGAATTAATTGAATTTAAAAATGGATCACAAGGTATTGTTTTAAATCTTGAATCTGATCACGTGGGGGCTGTACTTATGGATTCATCTCATTCAATTAAGCAGGGTGATATTGTAAAAAGAACTAACAGAATAGCCTCAATAAATGTAGGAAAAGGAATGTTGGGAAGGGTGGTTGATTGTTTGGGAAAACCAATAGATGGAAAGGGAGAAATAAAGGGTGATTCTTACGAAATGCCATTGGAAAGAAAGGCTCCAGGTGTTTTATTTAGAGAACCTGTTAGTGAACCATTACAAACAGGAATTAAAGCTATTGACTCAATGGTTCCAATTGGAAGGGGACAAAGAGAGTTAATTATTGGTGATAGGCAAACAGGAAAAACAACCGTGGCTATTGATACCATAATTAATCAAAAGAAATTTTATGAAGAAGGTAACCCTGTATATTGTATATATGTTGCGGTGGGTCAAAAAGGATCAACTGTAGCTAATATTCAAAAAACTTTAGAGGAAAATGGGGCCATGGAATACACTGTAATAGTTGCTGAAAACGCGTCTGACCCAGCACCCAAGCAGTTTTATGCTCCTTTTGCGGGAGCCTCAATAGGTGAGTTTTTTAGGGACACAGGCTCTCATGCTCTTGTTATTTACGATGATTTATCTAAACAAGCTGTTTCTTATCGTGAGGTTTCATTATTATTGCGTCGACCACCGGGAAGAGAGGCGTATCCGGGTGATGTATTTTATTTACATTCAAGACTTTTAGAAAGGGCTGCTAAAATTATTAACTCTAACGAGATTGCAGCAAACATGAATGATTTACCAGAATCTATATCAGGAATGGTAAAAGGGGGTGGGTCATTAACAGCACTACCAATTATTGAAACACAAGCAGGGGATGTCTCTGCATACATACCAACAAATGTTATTTCAATTACAGACGGTCAAATATTCTTAGAGTCTGATTTATTTAACTCTGGTGTAAGACCTGCAATTAATGTTGGTATTTCGGTGTCTAGAGTTGGGGGAAGTGCGCAAATTAAATCAATGAAGAAAGTTGCAGGAACATTAAAATTAGATCAAGCTCAGTACAGAGAATTAGAAGCTTTTGCAAAATTTGGTTCTGATTTAGATGCGGCAACCACCACAATTATAGAGAAAGGAAGGAGGAATGTTGAAATTCTCAAACAGGGTCTAAATCAACCAATGATTGTAGAAAATCAAATTGCTATTATTTATTGTGGAACAAAGGGAATGTTAAATGATATTTCAATAGATAAGATTAAAGATTTCGAGGAAGAATATTTAGTTTATTTAAAGAATGAGCACAAAGAAATATTAAACCAAATAAAACAAGGAAAACTAACGGATGAAATAATACAAGTATTAGAGGATACTTGTAATCAAATAAAAAAGAATTACGTTTCTTAAATGAGTAATTTAAAAGAAATAAGAACTAGGATAACATCGATTTCTAAATCAATGCAAATAACTAGTGCCATGAAAATGGTCTCAGCTGCTCGATTAAAGAAGTCTCAGGACAAAATAGAGAAAATGAGACCATATGCAGAAAAGATGAATAAATTAATTTCTGATTTGAGTGCAAATTCTGAAGTAAAGGTTGGCCTAACTGAAAAAAGAGAAAACAAAAAAACTCTTTTCATTTTTTTGTCATCTAACAAGGGTTTATGTGGGAGTTTTAATACTTCTTTAGTAAAGTACTTTGATGATTTGAGAAAAAACACTTTTAATAATTGTCAAACAGAGGTGTATTGTTTTGGTAAAAAAGCAGAGCCTATCTTAAAAAGAAAGGGATTTAATATCACTCATGTTAACACTAATATTATAGATAAACCAAACTTTAAGGATTTGTCTTTAGTTTCAGAGGAAGTGATGAATGATTTTTTAAACAAGAAGTATGATAAAGTTGTTTTGGTATACAATAAATTCAAGAACGCCGCAGTACAAATACCTGCCCATGAACAATTATTACCTATTGAAAATAAAGAATTAAATATTTCTGAAAATAATAGCTATGAATTTGAGCCTTCTAGTGACGCTATTCTAGAAGATTTATTACCAAATAGTATAAAAATTAAAACTTTTAAATCATTATTAGAATCTATTGCATCAGAAAATGGTTCAAGAATGACGGCAATGCACAAGGCCACTGATAATGCAAAAGAATTACAAGAGGGATTAAAATTATCTTATAATAGACAAAGACAAGCTGCAATTACTGGAGAAATTTTAGAAATAGTTGCAGGAGCTGAAGCCCTTAAGAAATAAATATATTCACTTTTCGTTTTACTATATAAATAACTTATTTTTAAGAAATGAGAAAATTAAAATTAAGTCATAGAATATTCTTATCTATGTTGGTGTTGATTTTTTTTTCTTTTCTAGCAGTAGGTATTTCGACAATATCAAGATATCAATCTAAAAATAAAGAATACCATAAGGAAAGGTTAAAAAGAAAAGATAGGGCTGTTGTTCAATCAATGAAATATATGTTAAACACTAACTCCTCATCACTCCATGAACAATTTGTTGAAACCGACATTTTAGAAAAACTATCATCTATTCACAAATTAAAAATAAATATATATGATTTAAGTGGAAATTTAATTTCATCTTCTTTTTCAAATGATTACTTAGAAAAAAATCTATCAAATGATTTATTAAATTCAATTAAAATCAAAATAACGCCACAATCAACTACTGCACGGCTGATCTTAGACAAAAAAGATTTTTTAGAAATATACACTGTTGTTTTTCGACAACAAAAACCTTATTGCATTTTGAATATTCCTTATAATTCCAACGAATTGAATAATATTAATGAAGAAATAAAAACTGAGGTTTTGGTTTTAGTTAAAATTTATTCTTTTTTATTCATAATGTCTGGATTGATAGCAATTTTTTTATTAAAACAAATTCAGAGACCGCTTAATATTTTAACACAAAAATTAAAAAATGTTGAAATAACAAAAAAAAATAAACCTATATATTGGCCAGTAAATGATGAATTAGGATTGTTAATTTCCCAATACAACAATCTAATAATGGAGCTTAGGGAAAAGGCTGATAAATTAGCAAAAAGTGAAAGACAAAGTGCATGGAAAGAAATGGCGCAACAAATTGCACATGAAATTAAAAACCCACTGACCCCAATGAGGTTAAGCGTTCAGTATTTTGAAAAAACAATAAAAAATAATGACACCAATTTTAATAAAAAGGTAACAGAGTTCACCCAAACAATGATTCAACAAATAGACGCGATGTCGTCTGTTGTTTCAGCTTTTTCAAATTTTGCTAATTTAACAAAAGTTGTTCCTGAAAAGTTTAATTTAGAGACTGAACTAGAAAGAATTTCTGACTTGTATAAAAAAGACGGCGTAGTGTTTATTAACAAAAATTTAAATTCTTATGTAAAAATAGATAAGAACCACCTAACAAGAGTATTGAATAATTTAATTCAAAATGCAATACAGTCAATTAGTAACAAAGAAAAGAAAATAACGTTAAAAATTAAGGACAATCAAAAATTTTGGTGTATTGAAATAACGGACAATGGTTCAGGAATTAGCAAAGAAATAAGAGAAAAAATATTTGAGCCAAATTTTACAACAAAAAATTCTGGCATGGGATTAGGCCTAGCTATGGTAAAAAATATTGTAAGTGATTTTGATGGAAAAATTACTTTTATAACTAAATTGGGTGTGGGTACAACTTTTTTTGTTGAAATACCCAAAATGAAATAAATTAATATTACATATGAATTATATTCAAACAACTATTGATTCCTCTATTGCGGTTATAAAAATCTGTAGAGAACCACAGCTAAATGCTCTAAATAAAAATGTAATAGAACAACTATCCAAAGAATTAGATAAATTAAAATTATCAAACAAGGTCAGGGTAGTTATTATTACTGGTTCTGGAAAAAAAGCTTTTGTTGCAGGTGCGGATATAAAAGAATTTTCAAATTATAATGTTGAACAAGGTCGTGAATTAAGTAGGATAGGGCAAAAAAACCTGTTTGATAAAATAGAAAATTATAATAAACCTGTTATTGCTGCAATTAATGGATATGCCTTAGGTGGAGGATTAGAGCTTGCCTTGTCTTGTCATATTCGCATTGCTTCTAGTAATTCAAAAATGGGTCTTCCAGAATGCTCATTAGGCCTTATTCCTGGATATGGAGGAACCCAGAGGCTAGTTCGAATATTGGGGCCATCAAGAGCCTATGAAATGATTTTGACATCACAAATAATTGATGCGGATTTTGCAGAAAAAACAGGTATTATAAACTATCAAACCTCAATGGAAGAGTTAATTCCACTAGCAAAAAAAATAGCACAATCATGTATTAAAAACTCACCTAAAGCTTTAGAAGCGGCTATAAAATGTATAAATAAAAATTTTGACAACTCGGGCCTCAAATTTGAACAAAATGAATTTGGTAGTTTATTTGAAACAGATGAATTTAAAGAAGGGGTTTCGGCATTTCTAGAAAAGAGAAGGCCAAATTTTTAAAGATGAAAATATTACAATCATTTTTTTCACAAACAATGTATTATGGCTTTAGTTCTGTTTTAGCTAGACTCTTGGGTTTTTTATTAGTGCCGTTATATATTGCTTATTTTCCTGCTGGAGAATATGGAAAAGTAACTATTTTTTACTCTGTTATAACATTTTTTGCAATTATTTTTAGTTTGGCGATGGAGTCAACTTTTTTTCGTTTTATAAATCAACATGAAAACAAAAAAGAAGTATACTCTACAGCGGCAATCATTTTAATTTTTTCTTCAGTATTAGTTCTATTAATGGGCCAAATAATATTACAAGTTTTCCCGAAGGAGAGTGAATATTTTGTATATGTGGTTTGGCTTTTTTTAATTACGTTTATTGACACCCTATGTGTTTTACCTTTTGCAAAATTGAGGCAACAAGAAAAAGCTAGGAAGTTTGCATTAATTAAAACCATTAATATTATACTAAACCTTTCCTTAAATCTTTTTTTTATTGTTTTATGCCCTAAGTTATTAGCATTAGATCCAGACTTATTTTATTGGATAAATAATTTGTATAATTCATCTATTGGTATTGGGTATATATTTATTTCTAATTTGATAGCAAGTGGTGTTACCCTTTTATTATTATTTCCTTTAATTTATAATAAAATATCCTTTAATTATTATTCTATTTCCCTAACAAAGAAAATGTTAAAATATGCATTTCCTCTAGTTATTGCAGGTTTGGCTTATGCAACAAATGAAGTATTAGATAAATTATTGATTGGATACTATCTTGGCACTGAAGAAGCGGGAACATATGGGGCCGCGTATAAACTTTCTATATTTATGGTTTTATTTGTCCAAGCCTACAGGTATGCCGTAGAGCCTTATTATTTTAATAATTCAAAAAATAAATATTTTGTTCAAAATTATGTAAAAATAATGCGGTATTTCATTATTATATCCTCAACCATATTTTTAACTATTTCTTTAAATATTGAATATATAATGGATTTACTTTTATTATATTCTCCATATGCTCAAGAATATAAAAAAGGACTACAAATTATACCCCTAGTTTTATTAGCTCATCTTTTCCTTGGTATTTATTATAATTTATCCATGTGGTACAAGTTAACTAATCAAACTAAATATGGGGCTTTCATCTCTTTAATGGGGGCCGTAATTACAATTTTATTAAATATAATATTAATACCCAAGATTGGTTATATTGGTTCAGCATGGGCAACTTTAATTTGTTATTTTTCCATGGCATTAACCTCTTATATATTATCAATTAAATATTATTTTATTCCCTATGAAAAAATAAAAATAACATGTTATTTAATATTGGCGGTTACGATATATTTATTATCTGATTATTTTGAAATTAATTCTATGTTTTACAACATAATCTTGATAGTGTTGTACCTTAGTGTAATATTCTTTTTTGAAAAAATTAACAAAAGTGTAAATGAAATTAGTGAATTGTAAAATTATAAATAAATCAAACAACCCACTTCCCACGTATCAAACTGAGGGCGCTTCAGCCGTTGATCTTTTTGCTAACCTAAAACAACCCATTTTACTAAAACCAAAAGAAAGAAAATTAATAAAAACTGGAATTTACATCTCAATTCCACTTGGTTTTGAAGCCCAGGTAAGGCCTAGAAGTGGTTTGGCAATAAAAAAAGGTATTACGGTTTTAAATAGCCCTGGAACAATTGATTCAGATTACAGGGGGGAAATAGGCGTCGTATTAATTAATCATTCTAATGAGAATTTTAAGATTTCTAACGGAGATAGGATAGCTCAATTAGTTTTATCTAGTTACCATAAAATAAAGTGGCAAGTTGTAGATTTACTTGATAAAACTGAGAGAGGAAGTGGAGGATTTGGAAGCACAGGAAAAAAATGAACGTAATTATCCCAATGGCGGGCATAGGGTCAAGATTGAGGCCTATTACGCCGATTACACCAAAACCACTAATTAGTTTAGTGGGAAAAACAATTATATATAGAATAATTGCAGAGTTATATCAGTACACTGATATTAAAAAAATAGGATTCATTCTACAACAAGAAAATAATGACATTGAAAAAAATTTAAAGCAAATTGTTTTAAAAAAGTTTGATAAAAAGATTGATATAACTTTTTTTTATCAAACTAATGCAAAAGGAACAGCTCATGCTATTTATTGTGCAAAAAAATTATTAAAGGGAAAGGTACTCATTATCTTTTCAGACACTCTGTTTTTCTTAAAGAAGGCAATTAATTTCCATGATTTAGATAAACTTGATGGAGCTATTTTTGTAAAGAAAGTTGAAGACCCATCTTCATACGGGGTAGTAAAAAAAAATAAATTGGGACTAATTATAGATTTTGTTGAAAAACCAAATACGTTAATTTCTAAGTTGGCAATGATTGGTGTGTATTATTTTAAGGAATCAGAAAATTTAGAAAATGAAATAAAAAAAATAATCAAAAATAATATTACAGAAAAAAATGAATTTCAATTAACAACTGCCTTAAAGAACTTAATGAATAATAATAAAAAATTTACAACTATTGAGGTAAAGGACTGGTTAGATTGTGGAACGCATGATAATTTAATAGCTACAAGTAAATATTTGATGAGTCAGCAAATTAAGCACAAAGAAACTGATTTTCAACACAAACTAATAAATTCTAATATCATTGAACCAGTGTATTTAGGAAATAATGTAGTAATTAAAAATTCTACTATTGGCCCAAATGTTTCTATTGAGAACGACAGTGTAATTGAAAATTCATCAATAGATAATTCAATATTACAGCAAAAAGTAACGTTGATTAATGCAACAATTAGCAATTCTATTATAGGCAAATGTGCAGAGTACAATGGTAAAAGTAAATCTATAATTATAGGACCTTATTCAAATTTAAATAGAGCATGAAATCAAAAAATTTAATTTTATTTTTTTTTATTTTAATCCCTCTTTCAATCCTATCACAGGAAGACTTGATTAATAAAAAAGAAAAAAAATATTTACATCATTATTTTTTAGCAGAAAAGTATAAAGTTTTAGACGAAATTGAAAAAGCGAAGTTGCAATACGAAATATGTATTAAAGAAAATCCGAAAGAATCGGCTCCATTTTATGAGCTATCTAAAATTTGTTTTAGCCAGGGAGAATTTAACAAAGCTAAAGAGTACATTATTGACGCAAAAAACATTGAACCACAAAATATATGGTATTTATATTTATTAATTGAAATATATAATGAAACATATGAATTTGAAAATCAGGCTGAAGTTTGGGAAGATTTAATAAAAATTGACCCCAAAAATAAACTGTATCATTTTGAAGCTATACACTCCTATATAAATCTAGGCCAATTAAAAAAAGCAATAAAATTAATTAAAAAGGCTAAACATCATATTTCAAACATTGAAGATCTTATAATCTTAGAATCAGAAGTTTATGCAAAAGATAATAATTTAGAAAAAGCAACAGAAATTATTCGTTTAGAATCAAAAAAAAATCCAAATAATTTAAAATACTTACAAAGATTATCAGAGATATATATTTTAAAAAGTGAATATGATTTAGCAAATAATGTATATAAACAGATTCTTAATATAGACCCAGAGAACTCAACAGCATTATTGGCATCTTATAAGATTAACCAAACCACAATCTCAGAAGACAATGACATTGATCTTTTTTTAAGGATTTTTAATTCAAGTAAAATATCTAAAGAACAAAAAATTGACATCCTATTTGAAGTTTTTTCAGACACCAAAAAAATAGAAAAGTATAATGAATATATACCTAAGGTTTTAGATGTCTGTATAAAATACTATTCTGATGAAGTTGTGTTTTACGCTATTTTAGGTGATTACAAATTATTAGTTAGTGACTATGAAGGTGCGTTAGATAATTACATTAGCTCTATTGAATATGGTTTAAAAGATAAAGTTATTTACGAAAAAGTTTTAAATATTTATTTGTATAAAAATGAAATTGATCAGGTTTTAATTTATAGTGATAAAGCCATAAGTTATTTTTCATTTGAACCAATTTTTTATTATTATAAATCAATTGCACAAATGTATAAGTTAGAGTACTACCAGTCAAATCAAACTTTAATAAAGGGCCTCGAATTTATATTCGATGAATCTACTCTAAAGTCTGAAATGTACTCGTTGATGGGTGATAATTATCATAAATTAAACAATAACAAAGAATCAGATAAATATTATGACCTAGCATTAGATATTAATCCAGAGTATGTACTTGTTCTAAATAATTATAGTTATTATTTATCTCTAAGAGGAGGTAGTGAAAATTTATTAAAGGCTGAAAAAATGATAATGAAATGCTTAGAGTTAACTAAAGAGGAACCAAAACCCTCTTTTTTAGATACCTATGCATGGGTTTTATATAAACAAGCGTTAATAGAAAAAGATTCTAAAGTAAGACAGGAGAAATTAAGTTTATCAAAAAAAACAATGGATGAGTGTTTTGATTTTGGAGGTAATTCAGCAGTCATTTTTGAACATTATGGAGATATATTGTTTCAGTTAAACGATCTTAAAGGAGCTAAAGAATATTGGGAAAAAGCAATAAAGATTGATTCTGGAAATAAAACAATTGAAAAAAAAATTAAAAACCTTTAAAGTAGTTCTATTTTGAGATTAGTTATAATTTTTTTTTTATCATCAACTTATTTTTATTCACAAAACCCCACAAAACTGATAGACGCAAAGAACAGTTTAATTCAAGAAATTGAACTTTCAAAAAAAACTCTAGAATCCTCAAAAAAACAAAAAAAAATTTCGCTTGATGAGCTACAAGCCCTTTCGGCTTACATAGAACTAAGAGAAGATTTGAAGTCAACCATTATTCAACAAAAGGATAGCATTGAGCTATATAAAAAAGAAATAGAGGCAAAAATTAAGAATTTAGAGGAAAAAAAATTAACTGCACAAAATGCATATGCTCAGCTAATTAAATCTATTTATTTTAATGAATTTGAAATTAATTTGATAGATTTTATCTTTTCAAAAGATAGTTTTAAGTCAGCATTAGACTCGTATATATACTATAAAGAACAAGAAAGTTTAAGACAAAAATTGTTTACTGAGTTAGAGTTTTTAAAAAGTCAATTAATTATTTTCAAAGAAAACTTAAACAATAGTATTTTGTTAAAAGATACTCTAATCAATGAATTTAATATTGAAAAAGACTCTTTAATAATACTAAAAATTGAAAAAGAAAGAATTACGAGTGAGCTTTCTAGAAAGGAAAAAGAGTTGTCAAAACACATTTTAAATAAGGAGAAAGAAGCTAAGAGAATTGAGTTAGAAATAATTAAAATTCAAAAACAAATTAAAGAAAGAAGCCTTAGTGGCTCAAATGAATTTGAAAAAAATCAAAATAAATTAATTTGGCCTGTTGATAAAGGAATTCTTTTGTCACCATTTGGTGAGGTCAATCACAAAAACCTGCCCGGAATTAAAATAATCAATAATGGAATTGAAATAGGTGTAGAAAAAAATGCAATTATAAGATCTATTTTTAATGGCGCTGTTACTAAAATTATCATTATGCCTAATGGGTTAAAGGCAGTTATAATCAGACATGGAGAATACTTGTCTGTTTATTCAAATTTAATCGACACTTATGTTCAGGTTGGTCAGAAAGTAATTACGAAGCAACCAATAGGAGTTATTTTTACAAAAGAAAAAGATAATTCTGGGGTGCTTGATTTTCAAATCTGGAAAGGTGTAGAAAAAATTAATCCAATGAATTGGTTAAAGAGTAATTCAGAATAATAAAAAAATATTATTTTTAATAAATTAAAAAAATTATGATTACAAGTATCTTTTTATTTATTGGCAACATGGGCCCTTGGCAAATTGCTATTATCGCTTTAGCTATATTATTATTATTTGGTGGAAAAAGAATTCCAGAATTAATGAAGGGCCTTGGTAGTGGAATCAAGGAATTCAAAAAAGGATTGAAGGATGAGGATGAATCAGAAAAAAAGAAAACTAAATAGTTTTAGTGGAACCTTACTCTAATTTAAAGCATCTACAAACCGCACTATTTAACAGAGAACTTTCTCTTGTAGATGTTGTTCAGTCTTTTATTAATAAAATAGAAAATGATGAACACAATATTTTTTTAGAAATATTTCGTGAAGAATCTTTAAAATTAGCAGTTAAAATTGATAAAAAAATAAAAAATAAAACCGCTGGTAAGTTGGCAGGGCTTGTTGTTGGTATTAAAGATAATATTTGCTATAAAAATCATAAAGTTTCGGCTGCTTCAAAAATATTAAATAATTTTCATTCAACATATTCAGCAACAGTAGTGGATAGACTTATAAATGAAGATGCTATTATTATAGGTAGGATAAATTGTGATGAGTTTGCCATGGGTTCTACTAACGAGAACTCTGCTTATGGTCCCGTTAAAAATCCTTTGAATCCTTTATTAACCCCAGGAGGATCTTCAGGTGGATGTGCTGCCGCAATTTCGGCAAAACTTTGTCATATCTCCCTGGGAAGCGACACGGGGGGATCTGTAAGGCAGCCGGCGTCTTTTTGCGGAGTCATTGGACTAAAACCATCATATGGAATGATATCAAGGTACGGGTTAATTGCTTATGCATCTTCGTTTGATCAAATAGGACCACTTGGTGCCTCTACTTATGACATAGATAAAGTAATGGAGGTCATTTGCGGAAGAGATGATTTTGATAGCACTTGCGTGTTCAATAGACATGATTACAAAAAAGAATTTTCTCCAATTACTAAAATGAAAATTTCTGTTATAAAAGAAGTGAGTAATCATAGTTTAATTCACCCCGATGTAAAAAAATCATTTGAATTACTTATATCAAACATTAAAAAATCTGGACATGAAATCAATTTTGTTGAAATGCCAATTTTAAAATATTTAGTTCCATCTTATTATGTTTTAACTACTGCCGAAGCCTCTTCAAACTTAGCGAGATATGATGGGATCAAGTATGGTTTTTCGGAAAGAGTAAATATTAACAATTGGGAGGAATTAGTGCAGAAAACAAGGTCAAAGGGTTTTGGTCCAGAAGTTAAAAGAAGAATCTTATTGGGTAGTTTTGTACTAAGTGAGGGTTATTATGATGACTATTATACAAAAGCACAAAAAGTAAGACGACTAGTGAGCGAACAAACGAATAACATTTTAGGTAAATCGGATTTTATACTAATGCCAACAAGCCCAACGGTACCATTTAAATTAAATGAAGAATACAATGATCCTACAGTACTATATTTACAAGATGTCTTTACAGTACAAGCTAATCTTTCAGGCTGCCCGTCTTTATCTATTCCAATCCATAAATTTACAACTGACGCACCGGTTGGGGCGCAGCTTATAACTAAAAAATCTTTTGATAAAAAACTATTACTTTACGGACAAAAAATATTAGATAATTATGTTTAGACTATTTTTTATATTTTTTCTTAGTTCATATTTATATATGGATTCGCAAGAAATAAAGTTTGATAAAGAAATAATACAAGAAAGACTAAAAATTCTTAATAAAAAAACACCCCTAGATTTAGTGTACAACTCTTCAGTAGAAAAACATATTAAGTCATATATATACAAAGGAAGAACTAGTATTAGTAAAATGTTATCTCTTACAAAATATTATTTCCCTATAATTGAGCCAATACTTGACAGTTATAATATTCCACTAGAGCTTAAATATTTACCTGTTATTGAATCCCGTTATAACCCAACCGCGAAATCTCCAGTCGGAGCTAGGGGAATGTGGCAAATTATGTTCAATACAGCAAAAGAATATGATTTAATTATTAGCTCCTATGTTGATGAAAGAATGGATGTCGTAAAATCAACCAAGGCGGCATGTGAATATTTTTTAGAGTCAAATTCAAGATTTAATGATTGGACTAATTCTATTGCATCTTATAATGTAGGAAAGTATGGTATATTAAAGGCAATAAAAAGATCTGGGGGTAAAGAAAATTATTGGGAGTTCAGACCCTTCTTACCCAAGGAAACAAGAGATTATATACCCAAACTAATTGCGGCTATATATATTATGAATTATGCAGAGGAACATAATATTTTTCCCAGTAAGGAAAAAAACATTTTTAATGATGAAATAGATACCATACATATAAAAAGACAGTTAAATTTTAAAAACCTTGCAAAATTAATTGACTTAGACGAAGAGGCAATTAAAAATTTAAATCCGTCCTTTAAAATTTCAGTTGTTCCGAAGGTAGATAATAGAGATTTTTATTTAAACTTACCTATAGATAAGATAGAGTTTCTTTTAGCTAATAAAGACTCTTTATATAATCAATTAGATTCTTTAGAAGAAAAGTTAAAGTATCCAGCTTATGAGGAGATGGTAAAAAAAATTATTTATAAAATAAAACCCGGTGACTCAATGGGTAAAATTGCATCCAAATATAATTGCAGAATAAAAGATATAATGCTTTGGAATGATTTAAAATCAACTAAAATTATTTCAGGAAAGAGCCTTAAAATATATGTAAACGCTGACTATGAATAGATTACTAACCGTTGTTGTAGTTCTAAGTTCTTTAATATATTCATCTTGTGAATTTCAAAAACAAAGATCAACAGGAAAATCTTTGGAAATTATTTTAGTACAAGGTGACAATTGTAACGATAGCGACTTTCAACTCTTTAAACAACATTTAGTAGTTCCACAGGTACCCATTCTTGAAACAGAAATTTATGGTGATAAAAAAAATTATTTTAAAATTATACCGATTAAGGAAAAGGATTTTAATAGTATATTCAGGACTCATAAAAATATTATTTTTGTTTACTCTTCTACAAATTTTTCATTAAATATGAAAAAGGATTTGTGGGCAGAGAACCAAAATATATATTCTTGTACAATTAATAAAAATGATATAAAAAAAAGTTCTTTTGAAGATTTTGTAAAAGATTTAGGATTAACAATTAAACAAAATGAGCTGACTAAAAGATCCAAAATATTTTCTTCACTTACCCCAAAAGAAATTAAAAATTACGTTCAAAAAAAACATAATTTATCAATTTCTATGCCGTCAAGATTCTTCATTGTAGACTCTTTGAAAGACTGTTTGTATCTCAGGGGGGAGACTAAAAATTCCTCACAAAGAATTTTAATTTCTGATTTTAATTTAGAGCCAACTATTGAAAATATTTTATTGGAACAAAACAAAATAGCAAAAAAAAATATTTCAAGTCAAGTAAAGGGCTCATACTTAAAAATAGAAGATAGGGCATCCTTATATATAGACTCTGTTTCTAAAGATGATAATTTGTCAATTATTATTAAAGGACTATGGAAAATGGAGTCAGATTTTATGGGCGGTGGCTTCATGACTTTATTAATAAAAAACTCGTCAAGAAACCTGTCTAAATTATTGACTTTTTATTTGTATGCTCCTGGAGAAAATAAGGCAAATTATTTATTAGATTTAGAAGCTATTTTAAGAAGTGTTGAATATTTTAATAATTGAAGCGAATAGTTGTTATAAAGTTTCTCCCAGAGGCACTAATACCAGAACCAAAACTTTTATAGTGTTCATCTAATATATTATTAATTGAAAATTGACAATTTATTTTTTTTGACACATCATAAGATAGAGAAAAGTTAATAGTATACCATTTAGGTAGTCCATAATAAGTTATTAGTTCAGAACCTAAATCGTTACTGTCAATCGTATATGGAGTTTCATCTAAATTGTCGACGCCCGCAAAATCAAAATCTTCAGGTTTTTTTGATAGAGCATATTGACAATCTAAAAAATAAGATAATTTTCCACCTTTTTTTTCTAAAGAAAATTTTCCAAAAGTGGGCGGAATGTGTGGCACTGGCAATTCATTGTTTTTATTTATTCCTTTTGTAAAGTTTATATCTCCCTTAAAACGGATTTCATTATTAATTTGTGATTCGAAACCAAACGTACAACCAATAATATCAGCTCGTTTTGTATTTTGATTTGAAAATGTATAATATGATTCTCCCTCATAGAATACTTCAGACGCAAGTAATTCAGGGGCCCCCTCAATTGAAGCATTTAAATTTACTTGCGTACTATCTTTAAGAATTGCATTTTTTATTTGAGTATAAAATCCATTAAAATATATAACGCCAATTTTACTTTCCTTTGATATAAAAAGTTCTTGAGAATAAACGACTTCTGGGCCTAAATTTATATTAGGAACTGTAATATTATTTCCTTTAACAAAAACTTTAGCCATGTCATCTATGTTTGGTGCATGAAATCCTTTTGCCAGGACTGCGCTAATTTTCCATGAATTTTCTGGATAGTAAGTTAACTTCAAATTACCCGAAAGATTATTCCAATTTGCTGAAATAGTTGATTTTTCTAACCCCATCGAGCTTCTAGGGATACTATCACTGAAATTAGCCATTAAATTGGAAAAGGTGTTTCTTAATCCACCTTCTAACAAAATTTTTTTATTTAATCTCTTTAAATAATTAAGATAAATAGCTGAAGAAAAAGTAGAAGATCCGTCCGCGGGATATCTCGTGGAGCCTATTCCAAATTGTTGCGTGTTAGTTTTGGATGAAACGCTATTATAAATTGACTCAGTTCCATATGAAAAATCCCCCTTTTTGAAATTTGTATTTAAACTAAAAATATTCACAACTTCCTTTCGTCTTGTTATATCAATCTCATCAACTTTTTGTTGATGCCTTGACTCGTTAATTTTTTGATAGGCTAAAATAAATTGAGATCGATCAAAAAGTGTTCTGTTTTCAAATCCTAGAAACGACAAACTACTCAAAAACCTTTTTTGAGGACCATAATACCAATATAAATATTTAGGAAGATTATTTCCACACATTTTACAAACCTCATCGCTTAAATCGTTTAGTTTATCAAACCTCGGCACATTAGAAGATGTTGAATATTGAATATTAGAAGTCAATCTCCATTCATTGTTTATTTTAAAGAGCATTTTATTAATAATATCAAATTGTTGAAAGCCAGTATTTTTTTGCACGTTTGGATTTTCGTTCATTATAATTTCACCATCTTCATTGACAAAAAAATACATTTTTCCCCATTCATTAAATCCGTGACTTCTCCTTTTACCCATTTTTACATCACCGTAGTCTTTGAGAGAAACCGCATTAAATAATGAAAATCGTTTAGATTCATATAAAATCGATTGATGAGAAGAAAATCCATTATATGCACTTGCATATCTTGAAAACATTGAGGTTTTTATACTTGGTTCATTTGAAAAATAAAGACGTTTGGTGGACATATTAATTGTTCCGCCTAAAGCATCACTTCCATATAATACTGAACTAGGTCCAAAAATTACCTCAGTGCTTTCTAAAACGGATTCATCAATTGTAATGATATTTTGTAGGTGACCAGATCTATATATAGCGTTATTTAATCTAACCCCATCCAGAACTAATAAAATTTTATTAGCTTCAAACCCTCTAATATTAGGACTACCTCCACCTAATTGGCTTTTTTGAACACTAATACCACCTTTTTTTTCTAGCAAGTCGGCTAAATTTTCCGTATTTAGTTTTTCTATTTCTTTTTTACTTATAAATATTTTTTTAGCCGAACTATTTTTTATGTTGTTTGTATTTTGATTATTTCTTAAAGTAACTTCTTCAATCTCATATAAAGTCTCTTCCGCCACCCAAAATTTACTTGAATTATTTATAATTAAGCTTTTAATAATTGGATTTATGTAATATTTAGGATGTTGAAAATATAATTTTTCATTATTTGAAAACCTATTTAAATTTACCACTCCGTTTATATTTGATAGTACATATATTGACTTATCTTTATTGAATACGGCAGCATTATGAATCGGATTATTATTATTATCAACTATTATTATTTCTTGACTAAACAAAACATTAGTTATAAATAATATATATATATATATAAACCTTTTAATCATAATAATTCAGAGTAAACGGACATTAGCTTCTCATGGTTGAAATTAGGAACATGATTTGAATAATATTTCAGCATTTTTTCAATTAGAGATAAATGTTCATTATAACTTAAATAAAAATTTTCTAAATCTTCAACATTTACACTCAAAAACTTAATTAATAAATTGCTTACAGCTAACTCCCAGTTACTATTTTGGTTATTTGTGTTTAATAAGGAAAAATTTCCATTTACAGGATTAAAAAACAAATTGGATGTTTTTTTAATGTCTTTGTAATTAGGGGCGATCCCTATTAATTTGGTAAAATTAATCAAAAACCAAACATCAAAATATTTACCAGTACAATTCTCTGTATTTAAATATTCAACACTAGATTTTACAAAGCTGTAAGTAAAATTTTCATTATTCCCCTCTTTTAAACACTTACTAATTACCTCACTGATAAATAAGACTGTATTTCTTTTTTGATTACTAATGAATATTTTATTATTAAACGATTTCAAATCTATAGTTTTCAAGTATTGAAGGTTTTTATTTTCTTTATAAACAAATGAAACATAAATGATTGTTAATTGTTGAAAATATTTTTTTTTGTTTTTTAAACCCCTTTTCACCAAAAATGACACCAACCCGATGTCTTTTATTAAAACTTTAACTATTAAATCATTTTCTGCAAAAAGTATACAGTTTAATACAATTCCCTCAGACTTTACGATCATTAGTTATAAATTAATATTTTTTTGACAATTGTTTCTGTTAAATTTTCATTAGTACAAAAAAACAAATAAACCCCTGTTTTAACTTTTTTTCCAGAAAAACTTTTACCATTCCAAGTGGCAGTGCCCCCCTCTGAATATACTTCATTTACTAAGTTGCCTGAAATATCTGTGATTTTAACGTTAGTATTGGTTCCTAATCCACTGATTGTTATAATACCAGAGTAATTTTTTTTAACTGGATTAGGGAAGATTAGTACGTTTTCAAAATTTTCAGATGGTGTGGTTGCGGTTGATCTAAATGAACACAAACCAATACTTGTTCCGAAATATACTTCTCCTGTATAAGGGTCAATCTCTATATTGTTAACTATATTACTTAACAATGGACTATTTTCAGAAGTAAAATGATATACCTCCTCTACTCCACTTGCTGACATTAAAAAGACTCCTTTTCCCTCAGTTGCAAACCACTTCCTGTTTCCTCCATCAATTTTAATATCTAGAACATTAGTATTATATAATAATCTTTCTACATAACCATCAACTTCAACTAATGGCGTCTCACAAGTAATATTTTTTTCGTCAAAAATATTATTAGGAAAGTAAAATACCCCAACTCCATTTGCGGTTCCAATCCATATTGCACCATCTAAATCTTCAGCAATTGAATTTACTGTATTACTTGGCAAACCACCATTGTTAACTGATGACGAAAACTTTCTTTCCAAAAGATTTTTTTTGTCTTCACTATTTGAAATAACAATAATTCCCTCCCCTCTTGTTTGAATCCACTTTTGTCCATTAGTAGAGCAATGAATTTTTCCAATCATTGTATTTGTTGAAATAGTGTTTAAGGAAAAATTTTTCCAGGTATCATCAGAAAATAAGGAAACAGGACTCTCAGATTGGGAGTTAGTAACCCATAAATTATTATTTAAATCATTACAACAACCACCAATACGTATCCACCCATCAGATGTTATTGTTTGAAGTGAGCTGTTTTTTTCATTATAAATATTGGATAGATTTTTATTCGTAAATTCAATTAGACCATTATTCCAACTGCCTACATAGAATTTATTTGCGGTACCCGAAATGGTTAATAAATCTTTAATTTCAGCATCTTTTATTTCTTCTGATTTACTCCATAAATAATTTTCATAAATTGATATTTCTTTATTTATATTTAGATTATTCCAGGAATTATTTTTCCCACCGTGCGATACAATTAATTTGTTTTCTAAAAAAGTAATATCCCCAAATGAATTTGCATCAGGGCCATTTGGCAAATAATGGTTTTCAAAATAAAAGTCACCGTTATATATAACACACTGCGTAAGTCCGTTAATGTTGTCAGAAAAATATATTTTAATTGTATTCCCGGATGAATTTTTGTTAAATACTATGTTGTTAAAACTATTCATTAAATTTAAAGGAGAGATTGAATAAATCTCAACGTTAGATTTCCCTATCTCATTAATTTTAAGTTCATCAATATTTTCTATATAAAATAATTTAGAATAACTAAATCCCATAACCTCATCACCTTCAAGGTGTGCTGAGATAATATCTTCACCATTGATACAAATCTCAGGTATTTGATAACTTTCAAAATTACCTGATTGGTTAGATAAAATTAATATTTCACAAGAACTAATTTCTATCCCAAGAGATTTGTGGTCATTTGGAATTAAAATTAGCCCAGTTTCATTATCATCTTTGCAAATTAATTTTTTGATACCATTACTAAAAAAAACAGATTTTGAAATCCCAGAATGATTAAGCACGCTGAATGAACTATTCCAGCTATTAGGATCTATTAAATTTGGATTATTTTTATCAGCTGAAAAAAGACCAAAGTCTGTAGCTACAAAAATTTTGTTTGATAAATACGAATTTTTACTAGAATTGTTGAAAACGAAACAATCCTTTACGCTACTACTTACACCATTATTCCAAAAGTAGTACGTATCTAATATTTCGTAATTATTAATATCTAACAATACTAATCCAAAATCACAAGCCAAATAAGCTATTTCTAAATTTACGTGTATATTGTTTATTTTTTTACTGCCAATAATATTATTTGAATTTTTTATGAAAGGAACATTAAATACTTGATTATTTCGAATTAGGTCAATATTTCCGTTTTCGTACCCAATTATTATGGCTTTTGTGTTAGTATCTTTATAAATAGAAGACACATTATGATCGTTAAGTCCATTTAATTTTGAATACGACTCAATACTGTTGTCGGATTGATCATATGTAAAAAATTGAGATTCAGAGCCTACATAAAATTTATTTTGTGAGTAAAATAAACAATTCGCTTTAGAATAATCAAGATGAGTTTTCCACTCACCTACTTTTGATTGTCCAAATGAGTAAAAAATGAAAGTCCAAAAAAAGAAAAAATAATATTTCATATTCTATTGTATAGTAAAGATATAACGTATTGATTAAAAAATTAATATTTTTGCTTTCATTTTGGCCCCGTAGTTCAACTGGATAGAATGACAGATTTCGGCTCTGTTGGTTGCAGGTTCAAATCCTGCCGGGGTCACGATTAAATTTTCTCTTATTTATTGATTTTTAAACCACTATATTTATATAACTAAATACTATCACTATGAAGAAGTTACTACTAGTATTAATTATTCCTTTTTTGAGCGTAGGGCAAAACATCAAAAATGTCAGCGAGTTAGATTTTAAAAAATCAAAAAATATAGTTAGTGTGAAAGAAAAAAAATTCTTACCAAGCTTTATTTCCTTATATAGTTATGATTTAGAAAAGGAAACTCCATTATTGAGTATTAAAACCAAACAAGAAAATATGTTTACAATTATGGAAAACAAAAGTGATTGTACTGACAATTTTACTTTGATAGAATTAGCTAATTTTTTTGATCTTGATTATTGGTTACTTTTAAAATCTAATTTAGATGGCGGATCACAATCTATATTAATTAATAAAATTAATGGAACTGATTGTTACCTCGGTTATTCGGGTTATATGAAAGAAAATATTATGAATGACTTGATTTTTTTTTCAAATAATTACTTTATTATTTCTTATAATAATGGTTGTGATGAAATGTATGGTTGTGATATTGGTTTTGGTTTATTTAAAATAGAAGACAAAAGAATTAAAAATATTTATTCAACAAATAAATGGTTCTCAAGCTCAATCAAGTGGATTTCAAATAATGAAATTAAAATCGTCGCAACTTCTTTAGAATTAGTCTATGATGAAGATAGTGACACAGAAACTGAAAAGAAAACAAATAAATATTTACATATTTCAGAATTCTAAAACCAGTATATTTATATAACTAAATAATATCATTATGAGGATAATAACACTATTTGCTATATTATCAATTTTTTGTTTTACAGTAGTAATATCACAAAGCATTCCAACAATTTATGCTTCAGGTGGAATGTCACCAAGTGATTGGGAAAAATATGTACAAGAGGCTATAGAGTCGTATGATAAAGACGGCCCAGCCCTTCAGAATTATGGCATTATAGATAATCCCTGTGCACAGGGATTAATGGTTCAAAAAGCATCTTCTACACTTGAGCCTCAAGGTAAAAATAATTATTCAATAGAAAATATTAATGACTACAATCACAAAACAGCTTGGGTTGAAGGAAAATCTGATTATGGAATTGGTGAATTTTTTATTGTAGAATCTATCGCAGTTAATATTATTTATAATGGTTATCAAAAATCTAAGTCCAGTTGGGTCAATAATTCCAGAGTCAAAAAATTTAAAGTTTTTCAGGACAATAAACCTCTTTGTTATTTAATGCTTAATGATGTTATGGGTGGGCAATATTTTGATTTACCTGAAAGTGAATTAGAACCAATATATAAATTTGAAATAGTTGATGTATACAAGGGGGAAAGGTGGAATGATGTTGCCATAACTCATATTGACTTTCAGGCTTGTTGCTTATTGGGAGAAAGTAAAGTTTTTAGTTTAGAAGAGAATTCAAAAAACATATCCAAGCTGAATGAAGGAGATTTCATAAGCACAATTGATTTAAAAAGTAAAAAAACCTCATATGTTAAAGTAAACCAATTATTTCAACAAAATCATCAAGTGCTTTTAGAGATTATAACACCTGAAAATAATATTAAGGCAACAAAAGACCATCCTTTTTATATAAGGGGTTATGGCTTTATTTCTTTGAGAGAATTATTAAAGAAAAAGAAATTAAAGGATTTCAGTAGTCTAAATAATAAATTTGAAATATTGGTTTGGGACTCATTAAAACAACAGACTAAATATAGTATTATTTCGGAAATTAATACAATTAAGGGGGATTTCACCACCTACACCATTTTAGATATTAGTGATGGCTCTAATTACATTGCAAATGGATTTATTACTAGAACGTATTAATACCTTAATAAAAAATAATCACATTGCTTAATTAAGGTCACAATTAACATTAATTATCTCTGTCTTCAAAATCTTCTTCCTCACTTTGACTTAGTTGAAAATAAATCAAATAGCTAAAGATGCCTAATAATATTATCCAGAAAATTAAGCTAAAATTCATATTATTTAATTTTTACAGCAGTTCCATAGGCCAGTATTTCTGCAGCACCTTGCGTTATTACTGACGTTGAAATTCTAATATTTATGATTGCATCAGCGCCTAATCTTTCTCCATCTTCAATCATTCTTTGTAAGGCCTGTTCCCTTGATTCTGCCTGTAATTTTGTGTATTCACTTAATTCGCCGCCAATTATATTTTTAAGTCCTGCAAAAATATCTCTACCGATATTTCTTGCCCTTACCGTACTCCCTCTTGCTATTCCCAAAATTTCCGATACTTCTTTATTAGGGATATTTTCAGTTGTAGTTACAATCATAGAATATTAGTTATTAAGTTATTATTGGTAAATATAGATTATATTTGTAATATGAGATTATATACATACATTTTATTATTGATTCCTTTCTTTACTTTTTCACAAATACAGATCAATGAATTTTTTGCTGATAATGGAGAATGTTGTCTTGATGATTTTGACGAGCCAGAGGACTTTATTGAAATAATAAATTTATCTGCCGAGGATTTAGATTTAGCTGGTTATTATTTTGGTGATTTAAATGGGGGAACTGTAATTGCTGATACTGATCCAGGTTTAACAACTATACCTAGTGGAGGCCTAAAGGTTTTGTGGTTTGATGAGGATTTAGACCAAGGCTTATTACACATAGATGCAAAACTAAATAATTCTGGAGAAAGTATCATCTGTATTAATCCAACTGGAGACACAATTATAAACATTTCTTATTCAGAACAATACGAAGATATTTCTTTTGCATCATTTCCAGATGGTCAAGTATATGATATCGGATGGGATCTGACGATGTGCCCATCCCCAGGTGAAAGTAATAATTTTTGTCCAATGATTGAGGGCTGTACAAGCCCTAATGCTGATAATTATAATCCCGAAGCAAGTATTGAAAATGGGACATGTATTTTTAGTAATACTGAAGGTTTAATAATCAATGAATATGGAGCTTCTAATTGTAATAATCAAGGAAGTGAATGTGGAGATTACGAAGATTGGATAGAGTTATATAATAATTCAGCTAGTTCAATTGATTTAAATGGTTTTTATCTCAGTGATAAAATATCAAGCCCAACAAAGTGGCAAATTACAGAGTCTCTTGTTATAGAGCCCTACAGTTATCAGCTCATTTACTTATCTGGCATAAATCAAATGAATGCTAACGGGCAATATGGAAATGCTCCACACACAAATTTTAAATTATCGCAAACACGAAGCGATGAGTACCTTGTTTTAACTAATATTGAATCACAAATTATTTTTTATTCTAACACAACCCCTAATCAACTCAACCACTCTAGAGGAAGGGTTACAGATGCGGCTGTAGACTGGGGGATATTTACTTCTCCATCTCCTGGCTCATCTAATCAAAATAGTAAGCCGGCGTATACTTCCGCTCCGATATTTGATTTCAGTCCGGGTTTTTATGAGGGTCAAATTGAGCTTAGTATCTCTACTGAAGACACAGGTGTTTTTATTTATTATTCAACTAATGGGGATTGGCCGACTGATGATGATGCTTTATATATTGAAATAGATACTGACGGTTCAATATTGCAGGGTGGTGACCCAATAATTATTAACGAGACCTCTGTTATCAGGGCTATAGTATATGATAAATTAAATAATAACTTACCTAGTTTTGTAGAAACAAATACTTATTTCATAAACTCAAGTCACACTGTTAATGTTATTTCAATTGCTGGAGATCAAGTCGATAATTTATTAAACGGAAATCAAATCAAGCCAATAGGTTCTTTTGAAATGTTTGATGAAAACGGAGATTTAATTGATGAGGCCACTGGCGAGTTTAATGAGCACGGCAACGATTCATGGGCCTATGCACAAAGAGGTTTTGATTATATTACCAGAGATCAGCATGGATATAATTACGCAATAAGAAATGAAATCTTCCGGGAAAAAAATAGAGATGAATTTCAAAGATTAATTGTTAAGGCTGCGGCAAATGATAATTACCCATTTACTGGAGGAGCCCCTGCTCACATAAGAGATTCGTATATTCAATCATTATCCCAGGTTGGAGATTTAAGGTTAGATGAGCGTACTCATGAATCATGTGTTTTATATGTTAACGGTGAGTATTGGGGTGTTTATGACTACCGAGAAAAAGTTGATGATTTGGATTTTACAGAACATTATTATGATCAAGGATATGGTAATGTTGATTTTTTAAAAACATGGGGTGGGACTTGGACTGACATTGGAGACAATACAACTCAGCAAGAATGGAATAATTTAAGAGATTTTATAGTAGATAACGACATGACCGATGCTGATAATTATCAATATGTTAAAAGCGTATATAACACGGGAAGCTTAATTGACTATTTTATTTTGAACTCATATGTTGTATGTATGGATTGGCTTAATTGGAATACTGCATGGTGGAGAGGAAAGAATCCTGATGGTGATAAAAAAAAGTGGCGTTATGCACTGTGGGACATGGATGCAACTTTTGGTCATTATGTTAATTATACAGGAATACCAGATACTGGTTCTGGCGCTGATCCATGTGATCCAGAACAACTAGGAGATCCTGGTGGCCAGGGTCATGTTCCTATTTTAAATTCTTTATTTGAAAATGAAGAGTTTACAGCGGACTATATTAATAGGTACGCAGATTTATCTAATAGTACATTCTCATGTGATTTTATGATTTATCACTTAGATAGTTTAATTGCAATAATAGAACCAGAAATGCCACAGCAAATAGAAAGATGGGGTGGTAATATACAACAGTGGCAAGATAATGTACAAGAATTAAAAGACTTCATACTGGAAAGGTGCTCTGATGAAATTGTTTCAGGAATGGAGGAGTGTTATGATGTAGAAGCAATTACATTAAATGTTATAATTGAGGGACAGGGAGATGTTCAATTAAATAGTATAGAGTTGACTCCAGAAAATACACCTTGGGAGGGAACATACTATTCAGGTGTTCCTCTTGAGTTACAAGCAGTGCCATATGAGCTTGTTAATTTCTATTGGGAAGTTATAGATGGAGATGCTTTTGTTGCCAATACTACAGATCTAGAGACCACGCTCTCTATGGTTTCGGGTCCCGTTACTTTAATTGCAAATTTTGATGCGTGTCAGTTAATTGAATCTGATTTAATTATTGGTCCCACTGAAGTAGAGGAGGGTCAAATATCTCAGTATAGCTTTTTCTCAGGGCAGCAAAATGAATTAGAATGGGAGGTCACGGGAGGTGAAATTTTATGGACATCTGGATTTGATAATACGGTGGCTATTATATGGGATATGGGAGCTACTGAGGGAGAAATTATAGTTGGTGCCGCTAATGAACTTGGTGAGATTACTTGCTTTACTACTACAATTACAATTAATGAGTCAACCTCAACTAACACTGGCTTGGATTCAGTGGAAGAGGTTTCATTTTTTGTTTTTCCAAACCCGATACATGGTAATAATCTAAAAATACACTCAAGTGTTCATTTAGATAATTGTAGAATTATTGATCAGTTAGGTAGGGTGGTCAAAGATTTTAATTTTAAAATTGTTGAGGGTTACCAAACAATTAATCTAGAGGGTTTGTCTCCAGGTGTTTATTTAATGGTGCTGTCCTCGGATATTGGGACCATGACCAAAACTATAAAAAAACTATAATTCACTGATTTACAACAACTTATATATAGTTCCACGTGGAACATTATCTTCCTAAATGAACTAAAAGAACGCTTATGTCTGAGGGTGAGACCCCTGAGATTCTAGAGGCCTGACCAATTGTTTCAGGCTTTCTTTCGTTTAATTTTTGCCTGCCTTCTGAAGAAATTGATTTAAGTTTGGTGTAGTTAAAATTCTTTGGAAGGATAATGTTTTCAAGTCTGGTTAATTTCTCAGCATTAATTTTTTCTTTCTCTATATATCCTTTGTATTTAGTGTTGATTTCAAACTGCTCTAGGGCTTCGGAGTTTTCGCCAAATGTCTTAAAAAAGTTTTTAAAGAATTCAGTTTGTTTCAAATCAGAAATTCCTATTTGTGGCCTTGAAATTATTTTCTCAATTTTTGTTTTTTGAGAAATTTCTGACTCCTTGTTTTTATTGAGAATGTTGTTTATTTCCTCCGGCTTAAATGAATTTGATTTTACTTTTTCTTCTAGATTGTTTATGTAACTTAATTTGTTTTGAAGTTTGTTAACTCTTTCTTTGGAGGCTAGCCCAAGCTTTTGAGCGATTGGTGTAAGTCTTATGTCAGCATTATCTTGCCTTAAAATAATCCTAAATTCGGCTCTAGATGTAAACATTCTATATGGCTCTTCTGTACCCTTAGTTATAAGGTCATCAATTAATACGCCAATATATGATTCGTTTCTTTTGAACACAATTGGATCCTTTTTATCAATTATCTGTGATGCATTAATTCCTGCCATCATACCCTGGCACGCCGCTTCTTCGTATCCGGTGGTTCCATTTATTTGTCCCGCAAAAAATAAATTTTTGATTAATTTTGTTTCTAGACTATGTTTTAGTTGTGTTGGTGGGAAATAATCATATTCAATTGCATAACCAGGTCTAAACATTTTAACGTTTTCTAATCCAGGTATTTCCTTAAGTGCTTTGTATTGAATTTCTTCAGGCAGTGATGTTGAAAAGCCATTAACATAAATTTCACAGGTTTTCCATCCCTCAGGTTCTATAAAAATTTGGTGCCTTTTTTTTTCTTTAAATCTTGTTATTTTATCTTCTATCGACGGGCAATATCTTGGTCCCTTTCCTTCAATTCTACCTTGAAACATGGGTGATCTTTCAAAACCCTTACCAAGAATTTGATGTACTTTCTCATTTGTATAGCACATATAACATGGTTTTTGTTTCTTTATCCTATATTCGTTCAGAAAGCTGAAATTGCCCACTTTTTTGTCTCCATTGTCTTCTTCTAATAGTTTGTAATTAATTGACCTCCCATCGATTCTTGGAGGGGTTCCTGTTTTCATTCTACCTAGTTCAAAGCCATGAGTTTGTAGAAAACCACTAAGGCCCAGTGAAGCCCTTTCCCCAGTTCTACCGCCCCCGAAGTTTTTTTCTCCAATGTGAATCTTTCCATTTAAAAATGTTCCATTTGTAAGTATTATGGTCTTTGCATTTATACTAATGCCAAGCATTGTTTTTACACCTACAGCCTTTTTATTTTCAACTATCAGTTCAGTTACCATGTCCTGCCAAAAATCTATGTTTTCTTGACTTTCCAAAAGTAGTCTCCATTCTTCAGCAAATCGCATTCTGTCATTTTGAGATCTAGGGCTCCACATTGCCGGCCCTTTAGATTTATTTAGCATTTTAAATTGTATCATGGTTTTGTCAGTAATAATACCTGACCCCCCTCCCATGGCATCTATCTCTCTGATTATCTGACCTTTAGCTATTCCTCCCATTGCGGGGTTACATGACATTTGCGCAATTGTTTGCATGTTCATTGTAACTAAAAGTGTTTTTTTTCCCAATTTAGATCCAGCTAGCGCCGCCTCACACCCTGCATGCCCCCCTCCTACAACAATTAAATCATATTTTGTTTTAAAAATACTCATATGTTTTCTTTTATAAATTTATTTTCTAATCTTCTCATGATTAAGGTCTCATTTTTTTTTTTGTCTTTGTAACCCATAAGGTGAAGAAGTCCATGAATCATGACCCTAGCTAACTCTTCTTTAAATGAAACTTTGTATTTCTTAGAGTTTTCCTTCACTCGTTCGCTACTAATAAATATATCACCTAAAATTAGACCACGTTCATTATATTCAAATGTTATTACATCTGTAAGGTCTTCATGTTTTAAGTATTTTATATTTAATTTTTGCAAATATTCATCAGAACAGAAGATAAATGAAATTGATTCTATTTTTTTTTTCATCTTCTTTGAAAAGTTAACAAATTTATACTTAGGTAAAATTCTGTTTTTAGAAAAGGTAACATCTTCAAAAAAGTATTTAATAGTATTCATTATAGATCTTCTTTAATTAATGAATTGAAGTAATTATCCACTTTTTCTTTGTAATAATTTGTAAGTGACGGCGGGTATGTATTTAGTAACTCTTTTTGGTATTTTTTTAGTAGTTCATACTTTAGAGTTAAATTTTTTTCTGAATTTGAACTAACTCCCTCACTTGATTCCCTTTCTTTAGACTCCCCGTCTTCTCTTAATGCGCTATCCAATTCAAGTAATTTATTCATAATTTGTTTCTGTCGTAGTAAAGTTTCAATTGTAATATTTTTATTTACTATGTCTTGTTCAGTTTTTTCCATATTTTCAATAGCATTTTTTAAGTTATTAATATCTTCTTTTTTATCTAAACTATTTTCAAACTCTTTCAGGGCTAACCGAATCCTTTCTTGTTTGGCAAGCATTTCTACAAGTTCTTTTGAAAAACCTTGTTCTGAAGGACCTGGGCACTCCCCCCTTTGCATTTTTTCCATATGTTCCTGAAGTTCTTTCTGCATTTTTTTTAAATCACCTGGTTTGGGCTTACCGTTACCTGGTTTTTGACATTCTTGAGAGCTTGGTAGATCGGAGGATAGTTCTTTTTGTATTTGTTCTAGTATTTGTCCTAGTAACACAGCTAAATTGTTAGCTGATGTCATTACATATTGTTGTTTAGCTGTTCCTTTAAAAGTTTCCCTTTCTCTAAAATAATCAATAGCTTCATTTGTTTTTTCTTGAATAATTCCTATTTCTCTGTTTACAGTTGCTGAAATTTGAGGTATTCTTTTGCTTAAAGCAAACAAAGAGTCTTCTATAACTTTTGCATCATTTCTTAAATCACCTTGTTTGTACATAAGCTGTATGTATTGAGGGTCATTAGAGTCCATATCATTCATTTGTACCATTAATTCTTCTTCAGATTTTGAAAAGAAAATTAAGTTTTCTAAAATCTGTCTTAAGGTTTCGATATTTTCCATTTGTTGTTCAATCGACTCTTCTTTTTGTTGTTCTTTAAGTTTATTTTTAAGTGTAGATAGTTGGTCAGCAGATGATTTTTGAGACTTAGATGCCTGTTTTTTTCTTTTTTTATTTATTTGATCAAGGCTATTTTCCATTGCTTCTTGAATATTTTTTTCAAGATCTTCAGTGTCTAGTGGTGCTGTTTTGTTCAATTCTTTTCTAAGCTCTTTAAGTTTTTCAAGCTTTTCTTTAATATTTTTAAACTTTTCAACATTAGCCTCTTGCTTCATTTTTATTTTACTGAGATCAGAATTCTTTTCAATAGTTTTATTTGACAATTTTTCTTCCATATTTGATAAATTATTTAATTCATCTATTACTTCTTCAAGTTTTTTTTCAAACTCAAATTGTTTTAATAATTCTAAATTTCTATCAATTTCTTTCTCAATATCTAAATTTGATAATTTTAATTGTTCAATTTTCTCTTGAAGTTCTTTTTTATTAATATTTTCAATTGAATTTTCTAACTCTTCAAATAACTCTTTCATTTCTTCAGGCATTAGTTTTTGAAAAAGTTCTTCTATAAGCTTTTGTTTCTCAAGTAATTTTTCGCTTATGCTTTGAATTTCGTTTCTTTTTTTATTGCTGGAGTCTATTTTTTTATCAATTTCTTTCAGTTGCTGTTCTAATGATTGGTAATTTTTTAATAGATTTTCAATTTTTGCTTTTGTTTTCCAGTCCATTTTTTCATCAATGAGTGCTTTTTCTATATTTTCTATTTCTTTAGATAAATTTTCAAGAGCGGTTAATTGATCTTCAAGCTCTTCTTCTATTTTTTCATTTTCCTGGTCCAGTTTTTCTAACACTTCGTTTTTGGAGGGCTTTTTATAAATTAATTTTTTAGAACGAGTTTTTTTATAATTATTTATTTTATCGTTATCATAAACGGTGAAGTAGTATTCTAATTCTCCCCCTGGCTTTAAGGGAAATTTATTAATATCAAATGCCTGAAGAAATGTTTGGTTATTGGAATTATACTTTATTTTAATTTTTTCATTAATAATTGTGTCTTCATCTAGATTTTTAATTTGTGCTGTAAAAATTAACTTTAAAAAACCGTAATCATCTTGTATAGTACCTGACACTAGTCTTTTTAATGGCTCGATTGTATCCATTAATTCATCAATAGAAATTGCAGGGTAGCTATCTTTAATTACATCTACATTATAATAAAGAGAGTCTTTAAACGATGTATGAGAGTTTGATGTGCTGACAACGTATTTAAAAGGTTCAACAACTTGCATTTTATATTGAGTTAATCCTGTTGAATCGGGTATTAAATTTATTATTGAATCTCTTATACTGAGGTTTAACATATTGGTATTAATTGTTTGAAAATCCCAAGTTACCACACTACCCTCTGGAACAGAAAGAGACCCTGTGTTTTTGTATTTTTTCACATTTTGTTTTGTGTGTTTGGGAGGAGAAACAGTAACCTCCATTATATTTAAAACTGGAATAGGCAGGGTGGTTAAATTATAAATGCTTGATCTTACTTCTTCAGAGTGTAAATAAAATGAAATATCATCTTCTACATCTTTAAACTCATAATGAAAATCTCCATTTCCGGATGAATACATTTTATAATTATTGTCGTTATAATTAACAAACACTTTTTCAGGTAATTTTTTTCCAACTGCATTAACTTCAATTTTAAAATTATTTTTTTCAAGAACTTCAAGTTTATTGTTTTGTATAATAAATTTAAAAGGTGGTGGTGGTGAAAATTCTGAGTTATAGTTTATTATTCTATTAGACGCTTGAGAAATAAATCCGGTATTTCCTGAAAAAAAAATAATTAAAATAAAAATTATGGGAAAGCTGGATATTTTTAGATAATTTATTGTTTTTCTCCAGTCGATTGCGCCTTTAAATGAATAAGATTTTATTTCTAAATATTTTTTATCAATACTAGCGTTAATAAGTTCTCTTGAGTTATAATCAAGTTCGTTTAGTTCAAGTATATTTATTAGCTTATCTTCTATTTCAGGGAAGTGTAGGCCAATTAATTTAGCTACTCTTTTATTTTCATCAGATGAATTTTTTGAGAGAAATAATTTAAAAATTGGAATAATGATAAGTTTGAAAATTAAAATTGTAGAAATTGACAGATATGTCCAAAAAATAATTTTCCTAAAAGTTGAGTTTAAAAAAGAAAAATATTCTATTATGCAAATAATAATAAAAAACACTAAAAGAACGGAAAGACAGGATACTAACCCTCTAAATATCAAATTTCTGTGATATGATCGAGAAAACCCTTCTAATCTATTAATTACTCTGTCAATCGATTTGTTCATTATGTAAAATTACTAATATTAACATTATAATTTTATAACTAATTTATATTTTAAATATTTAAGTTTTATTTTATTTATTATATGTTACACCAAATATAATTAAGACTTATATTTGTTCATTCTATTTAATATTTATGAAAAAAAAAACTAGAGTTCGATTTGCGCCAAGCCCAACAGGCCCCTTACATATGGGGGGCGTAAGAACAGCGCTTTACAATTATTTATATGCAAAAAAAATGAAAGGTCAGTTTATTCTACGGATTGAAGACACTGATCAGTCTCGTTATGTTGATGGTGCTGAAAAATATATTTTAGAAAGCCTTGAATGGTGCGGATTAAAATTCGATGAGGGTCCTCATTTAAAAGGTAATTTTGGCCCATACAGACAGTCAGAAAGAAAAGAACTTTATAATCTTCATGTAAATAAACTCATTGATTCAGGGAACGCATATTATGCCTTTGACTCAGAGGAAGAGTTAGAAGAGATGCGTTTAAATTTAAAAAAAGCCGGTTCCCAGTCTCCACAATACAATCATGTTTCTAGACAAAACATGAAAAATTCACTTACACTTTCTCATGATGAAGTTAATAGAAGATTAGAAAAAAAAGACCCTTATGTTATAAGAATCAAAATGCCTAGAAATAAAGTCATAAAATTTAAGGACAGTATTCGTGGCTGGGTATCTTTTAATACGAATCATTTAGATGACAAAGTGTTGTTTAAGTCTGATGGTATGCCGACATACCATTTGGCTAACGTAGTAGATGATTATTTAATGAAAATAACTAATGTAATTAGAGGGGAGGAGTGGTTACCTTCAGCACCGCTTCATGTATATTTATATCAAGCTTTTGGTTGGGACAAGGATATGCCGGAATTTGCCCACTTGCCTTTAATTTTGAACCCAGAGGGAGACGGTAAGTTAAGTAAAAGAGATGGTGATCGACTGGGCTTTCCAATTTTTCCTATAAAATGGAAAAACAGTCAGACTAAAAAATTTATTCTTGGTTACCAAGAAAAAGGTTTTTTTTCATCTGCATTTATTAATATGTTAGCTTTTTTAGGATGGAATCCAGGAAATAATAAAGAAATATTTTCTTTAGAAGAATTAGTTGAAGAATTTAGTTTAGAAAGAGTGGGAAAATCAGGGTCACGGTATGACTATCAAAAAACAAAATGGTTTAATCAACAACATTTGAGATTAATGTCAAATAAAGAAATTTATGAAAACATTGATTTCTCAAAAAAAATTCAAAAAAGCGATGAATATTTACTTAATGTGATTGATCTTGTTAAAGAAAGATGCATTTTTTATGAGGATATAATAAAAGAATCTGACTATTTATTTAATGTCCCAGAAAAATATGATGAAATTTCTGTTCAGAAAAAATGGAACAAAGAATCTGTTGCTCATTTAAAGAAACTAAAAGCTAAATTCAAGTCTTGTGAAGATTTTTCAAAAGAAAATTTAGAACAAATTTTCAAAGAATATTTAGCTTCAGAAAATGTAGGCTTTGGTAAAGTTATGCCTGCTTTAAGAATTTCTATAACAGGAAAAATGCAAGGCCCATCGATGTTTTCAGTAATGGCATTATTAGGTCACAAAGATGTTTTAAATAGAATAGATAAATCAATTTCAACTTTAGGAGATGGGTAGAATAATAATAAGAGACGTTAAAACGTATGCTTTTCACGGGTGCTTACCTGCTGAAAAGAAAATAGGTGGAGTTTATAAAACAACGATTTGGATTGATGGAGACTTTACTGAATCAGAAAAGGAAGATGATCTGACCAAAACTGTAGATTATGAAAAGGTAACTTCGTTAATTCTGGATGAAATGAAACAGTCATCTGACCTTATTGAGCATGTTGCTCGAAGAATTTTAAATAAAACATTTTCAACATTTTCAAATATTAAAAAATTAAAAGTTAAGATAGTTAAAATAAAACCACCTGTGAGCGCAGATATTCCTCAAGTAGAATATATTTTAAAGAAAAAAAGATAATTAACATTTAAGTGGACTATTATAATATTTTATTATGTTTGCAGCCTAAGGTCGGATGGCCGAGTGGCTAGGCAGTGGTCTGCAAAACCATCTACA
>TARA_B100001121_G_scaffold86907_1_pt1 | contig 49210 bp, 48 predicted proteins | sample TARA_B100001121 | Tara Oceans TARA_B100001121 (sample SAMEA2622817) | marine metagenome | biome: marine biome (ENVO:00000447); feature: surface water layer (ENVO:00002042); material: "saline water (ENVO:00002010), including plankton (ENVO:xxxxxxxx)" | depth 5 m
CGGCTACTTGTTATACCAACGAAAGCAACACGCAAACGCAATATTATACGCCTACGCTTATTGTTGAAAACAGTTACGGTTGTTACGATACTATTACAAAAAATAACTTTATTACGGTTTGGCCGTTGCCGCTTGCCGATTTTGATGCGCAACCGCAACCAACAGATATTTACGATCCTTTGGTAGAGTTCCCCAACTACTCCGTTGGTGCTTCTTCTTGGTTGTGGCATTTTGGCGATGGCAGTAACGACAGTGTCAATTATTCGCCGCAGCATGTGTATGCCGACAGTGGTACATATTATGTTTTCTTGGAAGTGTGGTCGCAATATGGTTGTTACGATTCTATTATTAAACCTATCAGAATCAATCCTGATTATGCTATTTTTATTCCTAATGCTTTTACGCCTGATGGTTTGGGAGGAAATGAAACATTCTTCTTTAAAGGTTACGGTATTGTTGAAGAAGATTTTGAATTTTGGATTTTTGATCGTTGGGGAGAAACCATTTATTACACCCAAAAATTTAAACCGTGGGACGGCACATATAAAGGAGAACCGGCTAAGCAAGATGTGTATGTATATAAATTCATTGTAAAAGATATTTTTGACGTGAAACATACATACATTGGAAAAGTGACGCTTTTAAGGTAGAAAAACTAAACAGCTAAGCTGTTTTTTGCATCAATTCGATTAACCATGAATATTGTGCCGGAACAGAATGCTCATTCAATCCTTGTTTTAGCTTTTGAAAATATTCAAAAACTTGTGTGGGCTGGTTAAGTTTAAATATTTTAGAACTTTTCTTGATATTTTTCTCTTTTGAATCAATGAAAGTGGGCTTTATGCCTGTTATTTTATTAAAAACCGGAACAATGTAATTTTTATGAAAAATAATCTTTTCGTTTAAATAAATGTAACAATCTTTTACTTTGAAGATTTTATTATCTGTTATGGAAGAAACAAAAATATCTTCTACTGTTCCGTCAAGCGTAATGGATTCCGAAAATTTTATATGTAAATGATTATCTTTTTCATGTATTGAATTTTCTAAATCAGATTCATCACCTGAAAATAGCCAATATAATAAATCATAGCCATCTTCACTTTCGAAAATTTCATCTTCATGCAAAAAAACTTTTGACTTCCCAATTCCTTTCACGAACCACAGTTGAGTTGCTTCGCTAATAAAATATTTTTCTATATCAATAAAATTGGAAACAATTTGAATGGAATTATCCAACGTGAGTTTTACCGGGAAATCGGAAGTAATTGCCGATTTAATGATGTCTTCAGCATCTTTTTTTACCGTTAATGATTGTTCAATTTTTTCCAAAAGAACTGTTAAGTAAGCATAACTGGGGAAAAAGTATATTTTATCTTCCGATAAAAAATTTTCAGGATGCTTTACTTCTTCTAATGTAAGTATTTTTTGTTCTGCATTTTTCAATGCTTCATTTATGGAGAAAAAAGATAAGTTCCAATATGTTCCCACTAAGTCAAATTCATTGCTGTTGCCCAGTGCCCCAAATTTCAGTGTTTTGTAATAAAAATTAATCATTTTTCCGGCTTCCGACAATGGCTCTTCTACAAACTGTTTTAAAGTTTGTTGCATTCGCAATTCTTCAATTTTCACATTATCAGAATCTACAGAATGGTTGTATTTTGTTCGGTTAAAAGACTTTAATGTACGATTTACTTTTACATCGGTAGCATTAAAAATCACCATTGAGCCGACTCTGCCCAGTACACGAAGGAATTCTGAAAATTCCTCATCTGCCAGAACCCTGTAAAATTGAAAAACATCGTGAATAAAATCGACCAAAAAAGGGTCTTTGAGATATTCTATTGTGCGAATATTGACAGCAAAGGGTAAAAAACCCAAATCCAACAATTCGAAAAACACCTTTTGCGAAACAATTCCGTTTACAGGAATGATTTTCCAGCCGGCATCTAAAAATTGTTGGACAAAATTATTGCTCCAAATTTCCGAAAATTGCAATAAATTATTTTGGACAATTATCGCCTTATCTTTCTCACCAACATACGGTGAAATTTCGCTCATCCAAAGCTTTTGTGACAACTCTATTACTTGCCTGTGCTCTTCGGTATAAGCTAAAGGTCCCTTTGCTACCCAATATCGATATTGGGCAGGAACTTGATTAATATTATGTTGCAATTTACTTTGCCACATTGGTGATTAATGCGCCTGCTGCGTATCATCACCGGTATTGGCCAAAACCAAAGCTATTACAGAACCTATTACTGTTACAGCCATGCTGATTACACTAATGGCATTTGAATATTCTCCAATATCTGCAAAAGCCAATTGAAAAGGGCCTATAAATAAAATGGCGATGATAATCCAAGCAATTTTTTTACGATTCATAATGATAAATGATTAACGGTTACAAATTAAGTTTAATTATTTTTTATAAAAAATGACTTATATCAGTTTTAATTATCTGATGCGTACCATTCGGCAAAAGATGTTGGTGTTTCGCGTAAAAATAATGAATGTAATTGAATATTTGCGGGAAGTCGTTTAGAAATTTCTTTTGCAAAATAATCCAACATATTTTCACAAGTGGGTTGAAAATCAACTAAAACCAATCGGTTTGCATACTGTTGCCCGATTAATTTTTCAGAAGTATCACTTTTTTTAAGCATCAATGCATGGTCAAAACGGTCAACGACAGCTTCTTTTACAATATGCTTTAAATCGCCAAAATCCATCACCATTCCGTTTTTGGGCGAGTTTTCATCTTTAACCGGTTCGCCTATTACCGTTACTTTAAATTCGTAAGAATGGCCGTGAATATTTTTGCATTTCCCATCGTAACCATCTAATGCATGTGCCATTTCAAACGAAAATTCTTTTGTTAATCGTATCTTTGCCATCTTAATAAATTATAATGCATAGAGCCGACAAATTTAAAACTTTTATTGCCATTGCAATTGTCAGTGCTGTTTTTATTTCATTTTTTATATTTGGCAAGCCGGTTGCCAAATGGGTAGCTGCCGGCGGTGGAATAATTTGGCTGGTTGCATTAATGTTTATCAGAAAAGATAATGTTTAACCTTAAATTTTAAGATTATGTTAGGAAATTTTTTAAATAAAAAGATGATGGGCAAAATGGAAGAAATGCAAAAGCAGGTTGCCGAAATAAAAGAACGTTTGAATAATATTCAAGTAATTGGTGAAGCTGCCGAAGGCAATATTCGTGTTATTGCCAACGGAAACCGCTTGATTCACGATATAATTGTAAATGAAGAGTGGAAAAACACGGTTTCGGCAAGTGAATTAGCCAATGAGCTGAAAACAGCTTGCAACCGTGCTCTTGAACAAGCCGAACGGGTTGAGCAGGCAGAAATGAGCCACGCCGCAATGGGAATGTTACCCAACATGAAATAGTAGTTTATATTTTTAAAAGAAATTACTCGGCTTACAACAAATGTTGTAAGCCGTTTTTTAAATTATATAAATGTTCAAACCCTTTATTTCTTAATATTTCAATTGCTTTTTTACTGCGGACACCGGACAAACAAACCAGAACATAAGTTTTATCTTTTTGTAAATCCGAATAGTTGTTTTCCAAGGTTTCCAAAGGAATGTGTTTTCCTCCAATATTAAATTCACTAAATTCTTGTATTGACCGGACATCTATCACTTCAAACGATTTGCTTTCTTGTTTCCAATTTTGCAATTCTCCCCACGTTATTTCAGGAATATAATCACAAGTTTTGACGAAATAATCGTCTTGCAAATCAGCTAATGAAGTTATTTTATTTAATGGATTTTGAGCATCTTTCTCAATATCAAACACTGTACTTTTGGATGTCAAAGCATTATACAACAATACTTTATTAACTAATGGTTCGCCCGTTTGGGTAATAATTTTAATTACCTCATTGGCTTGCATTGTACCAATAATACCTGCCAACACACCTATTACACCGGCTTCGGCACACGAAGGAACAGTTCCGGGTTGAGGTGGTACAGGAAAAAAATCACGATAATTTGCCGTTCTGTTACCCGATTTGTCTATAGCATTAAAAACCGCTACTTGTCCTTCGTATTTTAAAATGGATGCAAATACATTGATTTTGCCAAACAACACACAGGCATCATTTACTAAATAACGGGTGGCAAAATTATCTGTGCCGTCGGCTATTATGTCGTAGTCGGCAAAAATTTCTTCAACATTATCCTTTGTAAGTTTATCGTTAATTGCAACAATATCAATTTCGGGATTTAATGCTTTTAACCGCTTTTGTGCAGCATCAACTTTTGGTTTACCAATATCATCAACGTTGTACAAAATTTGCCTCTGCAAATTGCTGAGCGACACCATATCATCATCTATTATCCCCAACTTTCCTACTCCGGCAGCTGCCAAATACTGTAAAACAGGACTACCCAATCCGCCGGCACCTACTACCAAAACACGCGCTTTTTTTAGTTTTTCTTGCGCTTGCTTTCCAAATCCGGGAAGAATAAAATGCCTCGAATAACGTATTTTTTCTTCTTCGTTAAACATAGTCAAATTTAGGCGATTTCTAAAAAAGGGGTAATTTCGTTGTATGTTTTTTTACCTATCAAAAATATTAAGTTTTCTTACCAGTCCTGTAAGTTGGTTATTCTTACTCATTATCGGCTATTTTATTGTTAAAAAAAGTGTGTGGAAAAAACGCATTTTGTACAGTATTTTTGGTGTATTTTATTTTTTCGGAAATATGTTTATTGTAGATGAAATTTTCCGCTGGTACGAACCACCAAAAAAATCAATTGAATCAATTACAGAAACATACGATATTGCTGTAGTTTTGGGCGGTGGAACAACTTTTGACTATGAGAGCGGATTGATTGATTTTCACGAAAGTGGCGATCGAGTATTTATTGCATTGCAATTGTACAAACAAAAGAAAGTAAAAAAATTGCTCATCAGCGGCGGTTCAGGGAGTATGGTAAAAACCGATCAAATCGAAGCCGACTTCATTAAGCAATATCTGTTGAAAATAGGAGTTCCCGAGAAAGATATTTTGGTTGACAATACATCTAAAAACACGCTTGAAAATGCTGTAAACTCAAAAAAAATAATTGAACAACACGGCTTTAGCAAAATTATGCTTATTACCTCAGCATACCATATACCGCGTGCCAAAGCATGCTTCGATAAGTTAGGATTACAGGTTACGCCATTTGCTGTTGATTACGAACACGGTAAACGACTTTTTTATTTCAACCATCTGTTTCTACCACAAACAAAAGCTTACCGGTTATGGGAAACCATTTTACACGAATGGATTGGCTTTGTGTCATATAAATTGGCCGGTTATGTTTAACATAGATGACATTTGAGCAAAATATTTAACAACTTTTAAAAAGTATTACAAAAGCAAATTGCTATTTTTGATATTATGATAAACACAAAAGACGATAAGCAAATTCGGTACGACAAAACTTACTTGAAAATGGCAAAAGTATGGGCCGAACTGAGCCATTGCAAACGCAAAAAAGTGGGGGCTATTATTGTTAAAAACAATATGATTATTTCCGATGGTTTTAACGGCACACCTTCCGGTTTTGACAATTGCTGTGAAGATGAAGAGGGAAAAACATTGTGGTATGTACTGCACGCCGAAGCCAATGCTATTACAAAAGTGGCTAAATCTACACACGATGCCAAGGGTGCCACATTATACATTACCCTTTCTCCTTGTAAAGAATGCAGCAAATTGGTTCATCAAGCCGGTATAAAAAGAGTGGTTTACATCAACCAATATAAAGACGATTCAGGGTTGCATTTTTTGAGAGAAGCAGGCGTTGAAGTACAACAAATTGAAGATATTAACGAATAAGCAGTATTATGTCTGAATACAAACAAAACAAAAACAACAAACTATATATTTACTTGCCTTTTATTTTATCCTTAGCTGTAATTCTGGGTATATACATTGGCGGTATATTAAAGCAAAACAACAATTCGAAATTTTTATTTAATAAAAATATTTCTGCCCAAAACAAACTGGACCAAGTTATAGAAATAATTGAAGAAATGTATGTGGACAGTGTGAATGAAAAAGAATTGGAAGAAGAAGCCATTACTTCATTATTGGAAAACTTAGACCCTCACTCTTACTACATTTCTGCCAAAGAATTTGCCGAAATGAACGAACCGCTGGAAGGTAATTTTGACGGTATTGGGGTAGAATTTAGAATTGTAAAAGACACTGTAGTAGTCATTCAACCAATTGCCGGCGGACCGTCAGAAAAAGTAGGTATTATGCCGGGCGACCGCATTGTTCAGGTAGATACAATTAACATTGCCGGTGTTGGTATTACCAACAAAAAGGTAATGAAATTATTAAAAGGACCACGAGGCTCAAAAGTAAAAGTGGGCGTAAAACGAAAAGGCATAGACAAGATTTTATATTTTACTATAATTCGCGACAGAATTCCGATAAACAGTGTAATGTCTGCATATTTTATTCGCCCCGAAGTGGCATACATAAAAATTGCGCGATTTGCCAAACCTACTTACCAGGAATTTATCGAGAAATGCGAAGATTTTTTAAACAAAGGTGCCAAAAAAATAATTGTAGATTTACGTGGCAATGGCGGGGGATTATTGGATGCTGCCATAAAAATCAGCGATGAATTTTTACCCAAAGGCGATTTGATTGTTTACACAGAAGGAAGAGCTCGTCCGCGAAAAGATTACAAAGCAAGTGCTTACGGAATTTTGGAAAATGCCCAAGTCAATATTTTAATTGATGAAAATTCGGCATCGGCGAGTGAAATTGTTGCCGGCGCCATTCAAGACAACGATAGAGGATTAATCATTGGAAGACGTTCCTTTGGAAAAGGCTTGGTACAAGAGCAATTATCTTGGCCCGACGGTTCGGCATTGCGATTAACCGTTGCCCGCTATTACACACCCAGCGGCAGATGTATTCAAAAACCTTACGACAAAGGACTTGAACAATACCGTAAAGAAGCTTACGAACGCTATTTTAATGGCGAATTGCTTTCAAAAGACAGTATTCATTTTAACGATTCGTTGAAATATTTTACCAAGCACGGACGAGTAGTATATGGTGGCGGAGGCATAATGCCCGATATTTTTATCCCGTTGGATACCAGCTACCGTTCCGATTTTTTAAATGAATTGGCTTTCAGCGGTATCTTCTTACAATTCACTTTCGATTATGCCGATAACAACAGAGACAAATTACACCAATTATATCCTACAACCGAACGATTTTTAGAGCGGTTTGAAGTAAATGCTCAAATAATGGATGAGTTTATCAATTTTGCCAAAGAGAAAGGATTGCAAATTCCACCTTTGTATCAATACAAAAACTCACTTGATTTTATGAAATTGAGATTAAAAGCAGGCATAGCCCGAAACTTGTATAATGATGATATTTATTACAGGATTTTGAATGAAGAAGACCCGGCTATTCAAAAAGCATTGGAAACAGATATCAGCGCAGTTTTGGAAAACGGTATTTAACCCTTTATTTTAATAACATCCAAGCCAAAAAAAGCAACATAAACAAAATAACAATAATACGAATAGAAGATTGATGCGTTTGCTTGGCTCTTTGGTTGGAACGTTGCCAACTCTCTCTTAATCTTTGTCGATAAAGCTCTTTATTTTCCGATAATCGTTTTCCTTCTTGCAAACCCAATTCAGCCGATATTCGCTCCCGGCGTTCTTGCATTTTTTCTTTTTTGGCATCGTAATAGCGTGGACGAAACTCAAATTTATTGGGTTTCTTCTGCTTTATAAATGTGGGTAATTTAGGTGCTTTCATCAGGTAAGTATTTTAAGTATAACGATACTTTCTTTCAATTAGTCTGTCTATTAAAACGAATGTTTCTTTAAAAATTCCGAAATATCACTTTTATCAATAGGATAAGCATTAAATGTACCGATAGCCGTACAAACCAATTCATTTTTGTGGTTGTAAATTTTGCCATCGCTAACCAAAATTCGTTTTCCACGACTGATAACTTTTCCCACACCCAACAATTTATCACCCAAAAAACACGGACGAATATAATTTATTTTAAACTCAACCGTAGCCACCAACTTACCTTCATCTTTTACTTCCGACAATGCCGCAACACCCAATACGCCATCCATAAAAGCAGCCATTACACCACCATGCGCAGCTTTTTGCGTTGCCAAATGTTTTTTTAATATTTCCATCCGGTATTCAATATGTCCAGGTTCAATAATGGTCAGTTTCATACCGTTTTCGTTGCCAAAATGATTAGTTTTGTGGTATATCTCGATTAAATCCATGTTATAGATTATTTTTTGTTTTTAATGTATTTTTTGTATAAAAAGTAAGCTATCAATAATATAGCTAAAATTACAACTATGCTTTTAAAATAATGCTGAAAAAGTTCGATTTTATCAGATATAACAGCACCAAAAAAATACCCTGCGCCGCCAAGAATCAGCAACCACAAAACAGTGCTTAATACACTGTAGATAAAAAATGTCAGTGTTCTTATATGCGATGCGCCTAACATAAGTGGAATAATTATCCTGAAACCATACAAAAATCGATAAGTTATCAATATTGATTTGGGATACTTTCTTATCCATTTATTCATTCGTTTGGCTCGCACACGCCACTTGGCTTTTTTGCGCACAACCTTTTTCCCACCTATTCTGCCCAAGTAAAAATAGAGCCAATCGCTAAATTGTGTAGCTATAAATGAAACAAACCCTACTTTATATATATCCATCAATCCTTGCGAAGCCGCAAAAGCTGCCGAAATAAGCACAATTTCTCCTTCAAGAAAAATGCCTACTGCCAATGCAAGATATAAGTATATATCGCTTAAATTCAATTCGTATTACTGTTTAATTTATGTAAAATTCGCCACAATTTACACGTCTTTCCAATTTTTCAAACAATAATTTTTATTTTTACAAATAAGGATGAATCACGATTTATTACATACGCCCATTGAATATTTAAAAGGTGTTGGTCCGGCACGTGCCGAATTATTAAAAAAAGAACTTTCTGTTTTTACATTTAAAGATTTACTCTTTCATTTTCCTTTTCGCTACATTGACCGAACAAAGTTTCATACTATTCGAGATATCAATTCCGAAGCTTTTCATATTCAACTAAAAGGAAAAATAACACATATTCAAACCGTTGGAGAAGGAAGAAAAAAGCGATTAACCGCCACCTTGCAAGATGAAACCGGCAGTATTGAACTGGTTTGGTTTAAAGGAATAAAATGGGTAAAACCTCAACTCGTACCCGGAAAAACATTTATCGTTTACGGCAAACCCACTTTATTTAACAACCGATACAATATTGCTCATCCGGAGTTGGAAGAATGGAACAATCAACCTATTGAACAGCATAAGAAATTTCAAGCGGTTTATCACACCACCGAAAAATTATCGGCAAAAGGTTTACACTCAAAAGGAATAGCCAAACTAATTGGTAATTTATTACCCCAACTCAAATACAACGATATTCCCGAAAACCTCTCCTCTCCTATTTTGTCTCAATTTAAATTTCCCTCTCGATACGAAACAATTCTTAATTTACATCAACCACAATGTGCCGAAAAGTTAAAGCAAGCCCGTATGCGGTACAAGTTCGAAGAGCTCTTTTTTTTGCAACTGCAACTGATTAGACAAAAATTGGTGGTAACCGAAAAAATGCCCGGATTTGTTTTTGAGCATGTGGGCGAATACTTTAACCGTTTTTACAAAGAATTTCTGCCTTTTGAACTCACTGGCGCACAAAAAAGAGTAATTAAAGAAATCCGCCACGATGTAAAATCGGGCAAACACATGAACCGTTTGATACAAGGCGATGTAGGAAGCGGTAAAACAATTGTTGCTTTACTATCCGCATTATTGGCAATTGACAACGGTTACCAAGTAGCTCTGATGGCGCCGACCGAAATTTTGGCTACTCAGCATTTCGAGGGATTAAAACAACTTACCGAAGGTTTGGGAATTAACATTGCTTTGCTGACCGGTTCAACCAAAACCGCACAACGAAAACAAATAGACGAACAATTACAAAGTGGAGAGTTGAATTTACTTATCGGTACACACGCTTTAATCGAAGATAAAGTAAAATTTAAAAATTTAGGACTGGCTATTATTGATGAACAACATCGATTTGGCGTAGCACAACGAGCAAAACTATGGGCAAAAAAATCTCCCGATATTAAAAATCCCCAACAAAAACACTCACCACATATTTTGGTAATGACTGCCACCCCTATTCCACGTACACTTGCCATGACAGTTTACGGCGATTTAGATGTTTCAGTAATAGATGAACTTCCACCCGGAAGAAAACCGGTAAAAACAGTGCATTACTTCGATAACAAACGGTTGGCTGTTTTTGGTTTTATAGAAAAAGAAATTGCCAAAGGACGACAGGTTTATATTGTTTATCCGTTAATTGAAGAATCGGAAAAACTCGATTACAAAGACCTAACCGATGGCTACGAAAGCATTACCCGTCGTTTTCCTCCGCCAAAATACCAAGTGAGCATTGTACACGGTAAACAAAAACCCGAAGAAAAAGACTTTGAGATGCAACGATTTGTCAAAGGCGAAACGCAAATAATGGTCGCAACAACAGTAATTGAAGTGGGTGTTAATGTGCCAAATGCTTCGATAATGATTATAGAAAGTGCTCAGCGTTTTGGGTTATCGCAATTGCATCAATTACGCGGACGTGTTGGACGTGGCGCAGAACAATCGTATTGTATATTGATGACCGACTATAAACTGACCGAAGATGCCAAAATTCGAATGGAAACCATGTGCCGTACAACCGACGGATTTGAAATTGCCGAAGTGGATTTAAAACTTCGTGGTCCGGGCGATATTCAAGGAACGGCACAAAGCGGAATGCTGGCATTTAAAATAGCCGATATTATTAAAGATGCCAAAATTTTACAAACAGCAAGAAGCATTGCCAAATCAGTGCTCGAATCAGACCCCGATTTATTGAGCCCCGTAAATGCACCAATAAGAACTTTTATGCAAAAGCATCATCAAAAGTCTTTTTGGAGTAAGATTTCTTGATGCTACTAAAAACTTAACAACTTAATTGAAAAAGCCCCACTTTCGCAGGGCTTTTACGGGTGGAAGATCGGGCTCGAACCGACGACCTCCGGAACCACAATCCGGCGCTCTAACCAGCTGAGCTACATCCACCATTTATTGGGCGACAAATATACCAAAATTATTTTTTTCAATTAATTTTTTTATTTTTTTATTTGGCAACATTTTTGCTTTACTTTACATCATCTTTAAAATAAAATATCATGAAAAAAACTAAGATTATCTTCATTTCATTTTCCATTTTAGCTTTAAGTTCTTGTACCGAACTCGAACAAGTAGTTAATGACACGTTGAACTCAACTACACAAACTTCAAACCCTTTAACCAACGAAGAAGTAATAAAAGGTTTGAAAGAAGCACTCACCATCGGAACGCAAAATGCCACCAAAGTTGTTTCGCAAATCGATGGTTTTAATAAGAACCCGAAAATAAGAATTCCTTTTCCGCCCGAAGCGCAAAAAGTAAAAGAAAAAGTCATTGCTTTGGGGATGCAAGATCAAGTGGATAAATTTGAACTGACCTTAAACAGAGCTGCCGAAGAAGCGGCAAAAGAAGCGGCTCCAATTTTTATTGACGCCGTAAAAAATATGTCTATCAGCGATGGGTTTGCCATTCTAAAAGGCGACAGTACAGCTGCCACTGAATATTTACGAGAAAAAACTTCAGCACAATTAAAGGTTAAATTTAAACCTGTTATCCATAATGCCATTGAAAAAGTAGAAGTTACAAAATATTGGAATCCGATTATTACTACGTATAACAAAATTCCGTTTGTGGAAAAAATGAATCCCGATTTGGAAGAATACGTTACACAAAAAGCTATGGATGGTTTATTTTTAATGCTTGCGCAAGAAGAAGCTAAAATAAGAAAAGACCCTGCCGCTCGTGTTACTGATTTATTAAAACGTGTTTTTGGCAATCAAGGATAAACTTCAGTCAAAACTAATATTCTAAAAAATCCCACTTTTGAAGTGGGATTTTTTCATTTACTTATATTTATTATTCAGATTTAAAACCGGTAAACCACTGCATTGATATTCATTCCCGCTCCTACTGATGCAAAAACCACTTTATCACCTTTTTCAATTTTATGCGGAGGCAATTTATCGTGCATAATTAAATCCAACAAAGTAGGAAGAGTGGCTACGGAAGAATTTCCCAACCAATGTACAGTCATTGGCATCACATCGTGCGGTATATCTTCTTCTTTTATTCCATACAAATGATACAGGCGTTTTAAAATAGCATCGTCCATTTTGCCATTGGCTTGATGAATAAGCACTTTTTTTATCTCCGTAATCGAAATATTGGCTTCATCCAAGCATAATTTAATGGCTTGTGGAACGGTTGACAATGCATATTGATACAAACGGCGTCCGTTCATTTTCAAAAAATACTCTGTCATTGATGAATAATTTTCTTTGTAAGAAACATCCATCGACAGCATTTGAGAATATTCATAAGTATCCGAACGTGTTTTGTGATTTAATATACCTACAGGTTCTTCACTTTCTTTTTGTTCTAAAATAACTGCTCCGGCACCATCGGCATAAAGCATTGTATCACGGTCGTGCGGGTCGGTTACTCGCGAGAGGGTTTCCGAACCTATTACCATTACACGCTTGGCTTTGCCCGAACGAATGTAAAAATCGGCTTGGATAACACCTTGCAACCATCCGGGACAACCAAATATAACATCATAGGTTACGCAAAACGGATTTTCAATTTTAAGGTTAAATTTTACTCTTGCCGCCAAACTCGGAACAATATCCACTTGTTTATTGTCCGGTTTTACATCGCCAAAGTTATGAGCAACGATTATATAATCGAGTGTTTCTTTATCAATTCCGGATTGTTTCAAGGCATTTTCGGCGGCAACGGTAGCCATATCCGAAGTAAGCATATTATCCGGAGCATAACGGCGCTCTTCTATAGTGGTTATTTCTTTAAATTTCTCAATTATCTCTTCATTTTGTTTATTAACCGGTGAGCCGTCTTTTTCATAAAATTCATTAGATAAAAAATCTTCGTTAGTTACTTTTACGGGCGGAATATAAGCTCCGGTTCCAACGATTACACTGTATAAATTACTCATTTGCTTCCCTCCTTTATTTGAATTCATTTTCATTCAATAACAAAAATACACAATATTAATTCCTATGTATATAAAAGAAAAAATTATTCTGCATATTTTAGGAATGCAAACCTTTAATGGTAACCTTTACTGCACCTCCGCCATATCTGTTGTAGCTTGCATCACAATAAGTTACACCTTCATCTGCCAATGAAGAAAGATAATTCATCAATTCGGTTCTTAGAATCCCTTTTCCTTTTCCGTGAATAAAAATCAGTGTTGATATTTTTTTATAACGAGCATCTGCAATACAATCTTTAACCCGTTGCAATTGTTTTTGTAATTTCTGATAAGGTTCGAGCAATTCAGGGTGTTCAACCAATTCTTCAATATGTAAATCTATCTCAATTATTGCACTTCCGCCACGGTTGGAACTTATTCGGTGTTTTTCTAATACTCCTCCGGATTGCGGCTTTGCGGCTCGCCCTTTTTTAACGGTTTCTTTTATTTTTCCTTCATTAATTTTAGAATAAACATTGCCCTCGTCCGATACAAAGATTAAATCCTCCACACGATGTGAAATTTCTATTCCTTCTACCATTACTTCTACTTTTTTATCGGAAATAATTTTACACACAACGCCTTCGCCGCTTTCATTTTTAAACTTAACTTTATCTCCAATTTTTAAATTCATAATTCAAATTTAACAAAATGCAAAAGAATTCGCTTGAAAATAACCCTTGGAAAATTATTGGCGAAAAACACATCTATGATAATCCCTGGATTCAACTTACAGAATTTGATGTTTTGAATGCAGCCGGAAACAAAGGAATTTACGGTAAAATACATTTTAAAAATTTAGCCATCGGCATTATTCCTTTGGATAAAGATTTCAATACTTGGTTGGTGGGGCAATATCGTTTTCCGCTAAACGTTTACAGTTGGGAAATTCCCGAAGGTGGCGGAAAAATAGGCATTCCGCCCCTCGAATCGGCAAAACGCGAACTTTTGGAAGAAACGGGCATTACTGCCAATAAATGGACCGAACTGATGACCATGCATTTAAGTAATTCCGTTAGTGATGAAAAGGGTATCATTTTTATTGCACAAGATTTAAATATCGGTCAATCGCAACCCGATGAAGATGAAGTATTGCAAATAAAAAAATTGCCTTTTACAGAGGCATTTGAGATGGTAATGAATGGAGAAATTACCGACAGTTTGGCTGTTGCCGGAATTTTAAAAACAAAAATACTGATTGATAAAGGCATTTTATGACATTTCATCTTTCATATCCTTTTTTAGTGTGTGCAATGCTGTTTTATTCCTTACCAATAAAAAGTCAAGAGTTGGTAAATGACACTTCTGCTGTTGCCAATGATGTTTTTATCCATACAGCCGACCAAACGGCAAAAAAAGCAGTGGCAAAAATTATGCAATACACCGGACTTACTCCTCATTTTGAAGTTATTGAAAATAAAGACATTAAATCGGCAATTGCTTATATTAAAAACAACAAACAATACATTGCTTACAATCCGGAGTTTATTCTTAAACTTAAAGATTTAACTCAAACCAACTGGGCTGCGGTAAGTGTGTTGGCACACGAGATAGGGCATCATCTAAACGGACATACGCTGCAAAAAAAAATCAGCTTGACAGATGAACTGGAAGCCGACCGCTTTTCGGGTTATATTTTGTATTTAATGGGCGCTACATTATCGCAAACCAAAGCTGCTCTTACAGCCGTTTCGCACGAAGTGGACACCATTCGCCACCCCAAACCGGAAATACGCTTGCAAGCTATTGCCAACGGCTGGTTTGAAGCCGAAAATATTATTCGTAAAAAAGCATTCACAGACTCTTCACTCATTCATCCGGACAATACAACGCAGTTTACTTTCATTATACGTTTCAAAGGCTACAATCAGTTGTATTATATTGATGAAAACAATCGGGTGATATGGTTCGACAATTATGGCAAACCTACCATATTGGGTAAAATTGAACAATCCGACAACGATAATTACAAATATATTTTAGAAATTAACAACATTATTTACGGAGTAGATAAAAATTTGCAAATTTGGAACACCAATAACCGTGAATTAATCTTCATCATTGGACAACTTGAAAAAATTTAAATAATGGCCTCAAATCATAAACCAAATGTGTTATTTATTTCCTCGTGGTATCCTAATAAGTATGAACCTACAAACGGTAATTTTATAGAACGTCATGCACAAGCGGCTGCAAAATTTGCCAATGTTTCGGCTTTGCATGTATTTGCACATCCTTCCGAAAAAAAAACGAGCATAGAAATTCAAACCATTAACGGAATTTATACGGTATATGTTTATTATCCTAAAAAAAAATCCTTGCCCGGCATCGGAAAAATTGCCGCTTTAATAAATAAAATTAAAGCATACAAAATAGGATATAAGCATATTTTAAAGCACAGTGGACAGCCGGATATTATTCACAGTAATATCACTTATCCCAACAGTATTTTTGCCTGGTATATGAAAAAAACACAAGGCATTCCTTACTTAATTACCGAAAATTGGACTATTTATTTACCCTCAAACCGAAAACACTTATCCTTTTACATTCGGTATATATCAAAAATTATTGCCCGCAATGCCGATTTTATCACACCCGTTTCGCACGATTTAAAAAACGCCATGCAACAATTAGGGTTTGATACAAAATACAGGGTTATTCCCAATGTGGTGAATACCGATTTATTCAAACCAACAACCAATACCAATCCGAAAAAACAAATATTGCACGTTTCCACCTTAAAAGATGACCATAAAAATGTTTCGGGAATATTGGAAACCATAAAAGAGTTAAGTGCCGAAAGAGATGATTTTACGCTAAAAATTGTTGGTGACGGTAATTTAGCTCCACATATCGACTATGCCAAAAAATTGGGGATTGATGAAAATATTATTTCTTTTGAAGGAGAAAAAACAATAGAAGAAATTGCCGGATTGATGCAACAGAGTGATATTTTTTTACTTTTTAGCAATTATGAAAATTTACCTTGTGTAATTATCGAAGCCATCAGCAGCGGGATTCCCGTAGTGAGCTCAAATGTAGGCGGAATAAGCGAAATGCTGGATAATGACACAGGAATACTTGTTCCGCCAAAAGATAAAAAAGCACTAAAAAAAGCTTTACATACGGTATTGGACAATATTAAAAATTATGATAAAGAAACCATGCATCAAAAAGCAGTAAATAAATACAGCGAAGAGGTGATTGGTAAATCATTTTTGGAAATTTACAACCAAATTTTACATCCGGAAAAGTGAATTTAAAACAGTTTCTCATACAATTTATTAAAAACAAAGGCGGTTATGTAACGCTCTCTATAATATTGGGGAAACTTATCTCTTTTTTAATTTCGCTTATCGTTATACGACTACTTACCAAACCCGAATATGGTTTAATCACTTACAGCAGTACAATTGTCAGTTTGGCGGTTCCTTTAATGGGGTTTGGCGCATTTCAAGGATTAATGCGTTATGGTGCTAAGCTTACAGGATATCGAAAAAAATTACAATTATTTAATTACGGATTAGTGCGCGGAAGCATTTTCAGTTTGTTGTTTATTCTCATTTTTATCTTTTCTTCCGGATATATTACACGCTCGCTTCCCGAAGCAAGGGATTACTTTATAATTCTGTCGTTTCAAATTTTCAGTTTGTTTTTATTGGAATATGTTAAATCATTTTACCGGTTATTGCATCGTAATAAGGCGTATTCTTTATTGGAAATCGGCTATCAAATATTGTTATTAACCTCAGCCGTTTTAGCAACTCTTTTTTTCGACGGTATTGGGTTTGTAACCGCCATGACACTCATTCCTTTTTTAATAGCATTTAGCGTTATAATAAAACGAAAATGGCTTAATTTCAAAGAAATAAAATTCAACTTATCCATAAAACCTGTTGAATTTTGGCGATACAGCATTTTGGTCAGCTTAGGTGCACTGGCTTCTCAATTATTATTTGTATTGGATATTATTATGCTGGGAAATATGCTGAAAAATGCTCAATTGGTCGCCATTTACAAAGCGGCAAGTCTTATACCTTTGAGTTTGCGATTTGTTCCTTATATGTTTATCACAACCGATTATTTAAAATTTACCGAAAACGAAACAAATATTGACTATTTGAAACAATACAGCCGGAATTACTCCAAATTGTTTATTCCAATTTCAATTTTTAACGTATTATTTTTTCTATTTGCTTCCGATTATTTGGTTCTTTTATTTGGAAAAGGATATCAAAACTCGGCTTTTTTGATGAAAATTTTCGGATTTGCCATTACTGCAAGTTTTATCTTTCGCATCCCTTATGGTAATATCCTTACCGCAACTCGTTGGGCAAATATCAATGCTTATAATTCTATTTTCGCTTTACTGTTAAATTTTATTTTAAACTATTTTTTTATCAAAAATTGGCAACTCGAAGGTGCAGCCATTGCTACAACCATTACCATGTGGGTTTCGGGATTGCTAACATTCTTATTTTTTATCTTATATCTGAAAAAAATCAGTCGGTCGCCATCTAATTATTAACAACGCATATTTAATACAATACATCTGCAATATAATATTCGGGCAAACAGAATAGTTATCTTTGTACGAATTAACTTAAAGCAAAGACCAGCACTAAATAAAATGGGTAAAAACACCTTAAAAAATAAACCGAAAAAAAATAATATAAAAAAGGAAAAACCGGTAAAAGAAAAATCGTTGCCAAAGCTTGATTTTACCAAAATAAACGCATTGGTTCAGAACAAAAAGTTTAAGCAAATTTCAGGCATTGGATTAATTGTGCTTTCAGTGTTTTTACTTTTGGCTATCGCTTCTTATTTTTTTAGTTGGAAATACGACCAAGACAAACTTTATTACGGTTGGGACGATATTCTTTTCAACCCCGAATTGCGTGTAAACAATTGGCTGGGAAAAATGGGTGCTGTCACCGCACATTTATTGGTGTATAAATGGTTTGGCATTGCAGCATTTATCATACCCTATTTGACGGCTGTTTTGGGATTTAAAATTTTGTTTCCACAAATAAAAATTCCGGTTTCAAAAAGTTTCAAACACGCCGCATTCCTACTGATATTTATATCATTAGCTATGGGAATTGTTGCTCATCATCAACCTGTTTTGAGTGGTGGACTTGGTTATTTTGGAACGGAATGGTTATACTCTGTATTTGGAAAAATTGGAACAGCCATTTTAATGTTGTTTGTCCTTACAGTTTACGTAATTATCAATTTCAATATCGAGGCAATTTATCAAAAATTATTTCCTGCCAAAGAACAAGAAGAAACTATTGAGGGGAATAATGAAGTAACAGATGACATTGAACAAACGCCGCAAAATCCCGATGAAGACAAATATCAACTTAATGTTATTGATGATGGCGAAGTTGAGAAAGAACACTCTCCTATTGAGGGAGAAACAATCCCTTTAAGCACAAGCGAAACCAAAACTACCCCTGAAAACGAAGAAACAAACACTGAAGAAAAGCAGGAAGAATACAGCAACGAAGTAGTTTTTGACGATATCCCGACAAAGATTGAAAAAACAAAATCAATAAACGATGAAAATATTTCTTTTGAAGTAGAAACAACCGAAGAAAAGGAAGTTATTTTATCCGATAAAGAAGTAAACAAAAAAATTGAAGAATTTGGCGAATACGACCCCACGCTCGATTTATCATCGTATCAATTTCCCACCATAGATTTACTTAAAGAATACAGCTCCGACGGTGTTTCGGTAGATGCCAATGAATTGGAGAACAATAAAAATCAAATTGTCAATACATTATTAAACTACAATATAAAAATTGAAAGTATAAAAGCCACTGTAGGTCCAACGGTTACACTTTACGAAATTATTCCCGCTCCGGGTGTGCGCATATCAAAAATCAAAAACCTTGAAGATGATATTGCCTTAAGTTTGGCAGCTTTAGGTATTCGTATAATTGCACCAATGCCGGGTAAAGGTACTATTGGTATTGAAGTACCGAACAAAAAACCAAAAATCGTTTCAATGCGTTCGGTTATTGCTTCTGAGAAATTTCAAAATGCCAAAATGGAATTGCCCGTTGTGATGGGAAAAACCATTTCAAACGAAATTTTTACTTTCGATTTGGCAAAAATGCCCCACTTATTAATGGCAGGTGCAACCGGACAAGGTAAATCCGTGGGTTTAAATGCTATTCTGACTTCCTTATTATATAAAAAACATCCTTCTCAACTAAAATTTGTTTTAGTTGACCCCAAAAAGGTAGAATTAACCCTTTACAATAAAATTGAACGACACTTTTTGGCCAAACTTCCTGACAGTGAAGAAGCTATTATTACCGACAACTCAGCAGTTGTTACCACGCTCAATTCACTTTGTGTAGAAATGGACGACCGTTATCAATTACTGAAAGAGGCAATGGTTCGAAACATTGTTGAATATAATGCAAAATTTAAAGCACGTAAACTTAACCCCAATAACGGGCATCGTTATTTACCTTACATAGTAGTGGTTATTGACGAGTTTGCCGACTTAATTATGACCGCCGGAAAAGAAGTGGAGCAACCCATTGCCCGCTTGGCACAATTGGCACGAGCTATTGGTATTCACCTGATTGTTGCCACGCAACGCCCATCTACAAATGTTATTACCGGTGTTATTAAAGCCAATTTCCCCGGACGAATCGCTTTTAGAGTAACTTCTCAAATTGATTCGCGCACCATTTTGGATTCTAAAGGTGCCGAACAACTTATCGGACGTGGAGATATGCTTTTCTCACAAGGTTCAGACCTTACTCGTGTGCAATGTGCTTTTGTTGACACACCCGAAGTAGAAAATATTTGCGATTTCATAGGCAACCAACGAGGTTATCCGTCGGCATTTATACTGCCCGAATATTCCGGCGATACCGAAAGCGGCATAACTGATATTGATATGGATGACAGAGATGAAATGTTTGAAGAAGCTGCACGGGTTATTGTAGAACATCAACAAGGGTCAACCTCATTAATTCAACGAAAATTAAAATTAGGATACAACCGCGCAGGGCGAATTATTGACCAATTAGAAGCCGCCGGAATAGTTGGTCCGTTTAAAGGAAGTAAAGCCCGCGATGTTTTAATTACCGATTTAATAAGTTTGGAACAGTATTTGGAAGAACTAAAAAATAAATAAAAAAATTAGTCTTATGAAAAATTTTATCACCGCATTAATTGTATTGGCAACAGCTTTGAATGTAAACACCGCTTTTGCCCAACAAGACCAGAAAGCAAAAGAAATTTTAAACAAATTATCTGAAAAAAGTAAATCGTACAAAACCATTGTAGCCGATTTTACTTTAAAAATGATTAACAAAGAAGAAGATATTGACGAAGAACAAAGCGGAACGTTGTATATTAAAGGTAACAAATACTATGTTTCTATTCCGGGACAAGTAATTTTCAGCGACGGCAAAGCAGTATATACCTACTTAAAAGATGCCGATGAAATTCAAATAAACAATTTACCGGATGCTCTTGACGAAGAATCGATAGATCCTTCAAAATTATTTACATTGTATGAAAAAGATTTTAAATACAAATATGTAAAAGAAGCAAATAATCAGCACGTCATTAATCTTTATCCGCTAAATCCGGAAGGAAAAGGGTATCATCGCATTACTTTATATATTGACAAAACAAAAATGGAAATTAAACGCATAGAGATTTTCGGAAAAGATGGCACAAACACTACTTACATTGTTAAATCGTTTAAAACAAATACTCCGATTGAAGACACAAAATTCACCTACAGCAAATCGAAATACCCAAATGCCGAAGTAATTGATTTGAGAGAATAAATGCATCATTTCATTCAACTATTGTTTAATTTCGCACAAATAAAAATCTGAAACCTTGGAAGAAAAAATTTTTGACATTACAATAGTTGGCGGAGGCATTGTAGGTGCTGCCACATTTTATAAAATACAGCAAAAATATCCGCATCTTAAAATTTTATTGCTCGAAAAAGAAGACCATTTGGCAGCACACCAAACCGGACATAACAGTGGTGTAATTCACTCCGGATTGTATTACAAACCCGGCTCATTAAAAGCCAAAAACTGCGTAAAAGGTCGTCACGAATTGGTCGATTTTGCCAAAAAATACGATGTTAAACACGATGTTTGCGGTAAAGTGGTAGTTGCTGTTGATGAATCTGAATTGCCGTTTATGAATAAAATTTTTGAAAACGGATTGGCAAATAACACCGAAGGAATTGAAAAAATTACCGGAGAACAAATTAAAGACATTGAGCCACACGCCAAAGGAATTGCAGGAATTTGGGTGCCGTGTACCGGAATCATCGATTTTGTGGGAGCAACCGAAAGAATGGCAGAATTGGCTGTGAAAACCCAGCCCGAAAGCGAAGTGCATTTAAGCGAAGAATTTGTTGCCATTAACCGTGGAGAAACATCCGAAATAAAAACCAACAAAGCAACTTACAAAACCAAACATACTATTTTCTGTGGCGGTTTGCAAGCCGATCGTTTAGCAAAAAAAGACCACGTAAAAATTAAAGAAAAAGTGGTTGGATTTCGTGGCGATTATTACGAACTAACCGATGAAGCCAAGCATAAAGTGCGTAACCTCATCTACCCTGTTCCTAACCCCGAATTTCCATTCTTGGGTGTCCATTTCACCCGTATGGTAAACGGCGATGTTGAATGTGGTCCAAATGCTGTATTTACATTCAAACGTGAAGGTTACGGAAAAACCGATTTTGACATTCAAGATACTATTGATGCATTAACTTATAAAGGAACCTGGAATTTATTTTTAAAAAATATGAAATTCGGTATTGATGAATACCGCCGTGCTTTTTCAAAAAAATTATTTTTAAAAACTCTGCAACGTATTATCCCCGATTTAACGATGGAAGATTTAAAACCCGGGCGTTCGGGTGTTAGAGCCTTGTTATTGAGAGAGGACGGCGATACACGCGATGATTTCAGAATAGAATATACCGATCACAGTATTCACGTATTGAATGCTCCAAGTCCGGCAGCTACTGCCAGCTTAGCCATTGGTGAACAAATTAGAGAAATGTCCGAAAAACAATTCGGGTTAAATTAAACACAATGATGCAATTACAAAAATTCACATTAGCCATTTTACTTGTAGTACTTAATATTACGGGGGCAATGGCGCAAGCAACAACTTCGGGCGAAGTATCGGAAATAAAAGCCGAAAAGCCCAATAAAGGCGTTTTTCTTATTCCTTTTCAAACTAAAATGTATATTTCGGACATTAATAAAGAAATTTCCGAACGTACAAGGATGAATCACACACAAATTGCCGAAAAATTCCGCTCGGCATTGGATCAAAACTTATACATTGCCTTAAAAGAAAATTGGCAACCCATATCACTTTACCAACTTCCCATAGAGCAAGCGCGAAAAGAGTTTGCTTACATTTATTCATCCATTGGATATAAATATGTAGAGGTACCTGAGGAAGAAAACACTGCTGAAACAAAAACGCAACAAACTTGGAAAAAATTGAAACAAAAAATTGCCTCTACCGAAGAAGAACACTCCAAAGGAGAACCCGAAAAATATATGCAGACAAAAATTACCAATCCTAATTTACTTTCCGTTTTGTTTGCCTCTTACAATACCAACTATTTTATTTTTATCAATCAATTGGATATTAAAAGAGCGGTTGGCGAAACATCACAGGGAAATGCTTATGCCAACAAACGCGAAATGGTAGTACATTATACTATTTTTGACAAAAACGGAAATATTGTAAAATCAGGTGTGGCAAAATCTTATTTCAGCAAAAATGTGAATGATATTAATCAAATTATAAAGCAGAACTTTCCGGTTATTGCCAAATATATTGCCGACAAATTTTTGGAAGCTGTTACCTCAGCCGCATCAGGAAAATAAATTAACGTGAGCTTTGAATAAAAGCCAATCAAAAAAATTAACTCATTGTAGCATTTTACTTAAGCTAAATTCACGTTAAATTAAAATTTAATTCCAATAACAAGAATATCATCCACCTGCTCGTTGTCTCCTTTCCATTCTTTAAAAGTATTCAGGATTTGTTCTTTTTGCTTTTCTACTGGCAATTGATAAACAGAAAGTAATAATTTACGGAAGTTTTTCACCATAAACTTTTTATTCTTTGGTCCGCCAAACTGATCGGGAAAACCATCGGAGAACATATAAACCGTATCGCCTGTATTGATTTGAATAAGGTGCGAATGAAAAGAAAATTCAGCATCTACACTTCCGCCAATTGGTCGTTTGTCGGCATCAAATTTTTCAAACAATCCATTTTCGCGTATCACATACAACGGACGGTATGCTCCGGAATACTCAATCGTATCATCGTGTTTAGATTTTCGGATAAGCGCCAAATCCATTCCATCGCGAGTATCATACTTATGCCCTTGTTGATTAAGTGCGCTGACAACCCGTTCGTTTAATCGATTTAAAATTTCTCCTGTATTTTCCACTTTTTGGATTTGCACGATTTGGTTCAATAAACTGCTGCCTATCATACTCATAAAAGCTCCCGGCACACCATGTCCGGTACAATCTACCGCCGCAATAAAAAAGTTGTCTTTTGTTTCGGCAAACCAATAAAAATCACCACTGACAATATCTTTGGGCAAATAAATTACAAATGAATTGGGAAAAGCTTTTCTTATTTTCTCCATCGGAGGCAAAATAGCTTCTTGAATACGCTTGGCATACTCAATACTGCTTAAAATATCTTTGTTTTTTTCGTTGAGTTCTTTTGTGCGTTCTTGCACTTTTTCTTCCAGCTTATTTTTTTCGGCAATAATTCTTCGCGTACGCAAACGAATAATTAAAAGCACCAATAAAATGCCTGCAATTATACACCCAATATAAAAGGATGCTGTTTGATAAAAGGGCGGAATAATAGTAATTTTAATCGTTGCCGGTGTATTATTCCACACACCGTCGTGGTTGGCTGCCCTTACTTTAAAAATATACTCTCCTCCCGATAAATTACTGTAAATAGCGAACCTTCTTTTTACAGGTTCCGACCATTCGTCATCAAATCCTTCTAATTTCCATTGATATAAATTTTCTTGCGGAAGCGTATATTCCAGTGCTTCAAATTCTATAGTTAAGGATTTGGCATCTTTATATTTTAATGAAATATGATTTTTGAAAGTTAATGCTGTATCTGTTTTAAAAACACCTTTTGATGCAATGATTTTTGTAATGTAAATTTTTGGCAAAATCGGATTATCCATAATTTGTTGAGGATTGAACGCATTAAATCCGTTGATTCCGCCAAAATACATTGTTCCGTTTGCCGATTTAAAATATGCTCCTTGATTAAACTCATTGGATTGCAGTCCGTCTTTTTCGGTGTAATTTTTAAATTTTTCATTTGTAATATCAAAACGCGATAAACCGTTGTTAGTGCTAATCCATAAATGATTTTGAGCATCTTTGAGTATGCCGTAAATGTATTCATTTGGCAAACCATCGGGTAAAAAATATCCTTTTTCTGCTTGCGTTTTAAAATTATATTTTATCAACCCTTGTGAAGTTCCAACCCATATTACATCATTATCTGTCAGAATCGTGTTGATACTTTTACCTTGTAACAGTTTCGGATTTTGAAGCTTAAAAGAATGTATTTTTTCATCATCAAAATCATAGTATGCTAAACCTTTTGCCGTTCCTAACCACATTCTGTTTCTGTTGTCATCATATTTTAGATAGTTTACCGTGTTGTTGGGCAACCCGTCAACAGTAAAGTAGTTTTGAAATTTTTGTTCGTCAATATTAAAAACACTCAACCCGTTGTAAGTGCCTATCCATAAAGTATTTTTCGGTCCTTTTTCAAAATCCAATACAGTATTATTACAAAGTCGCGTACCGTTAATTTGTTTATCAGCATCAAAAGCCGGTGCAAAGGTTTTATTTTCTGTATCATAATAATTAAATCCTCCACCCCACGAGCCAATCCATATTCTATTGTTTTGCTTGTCATTTAAGAGGGCTAAAATCCGGTAGTGCAACTTATTTTGAAACGTCGGATAATTGGTAAATGTATTGTTATTCAAATGCCAAAAGTCCAAGCCGTAGTCTAAATTTCCGACAACCATTATCGAGTCATTTAACTGCTCAAAGCACATAATTGTATTTCCGGAAGGGTATTTTGACGAACGACGAACATTTGAAGGCTTGTAAATATGTTCAAATTTGAAAAGATATTTTTTATAGATGTTAATGCCGGCATCAGTCCCAATCCATACGTATCCGGTTTCATCGGGTAAAACGCAATTCACTCGGTTTGAGAGTAACCCGTGTTCTTCGGCTTTGGCTGTGTATTTTTTAAGCTTATTGTTTTCTATTATGCCCAATCCTTTGGAAGATGCTATCCATAAGCGATTTTCTTCATCCTGTGTAACATCGTGAACAAAATTGCTCAACTGCTTTTCGAATAACAAATAATGGTAATTGTTATTTTTTAAATCAATTTTACACAAGCCCATACCGGTTGTTGCATACCATAAGCCAGCGTTTTCATCTATAAAGATATCTTTAACAACAAACTGGAATTTAGGTTCTCCACCTTTGGTTTTTTCAAGGTATTGTTTTACTTTTTGAGAAATTACATTGTACGAAAAAATTCCTTTATCCGAGCCAATCCACAACACATCATCTTTAAAATACAAACAAGTAAAACGCACGCTTTTGGGAAATTTTCCGCTGATATCTTTCCATGTATTTTTATCGGGTGAATAACTAAACAAATAATTTTCGGCAATTAACCACAGATTACTTTTATTGTCTTTTATCAATGCTTTTACATTATGATACGCCGAATCATTGTTGATTAATATCGAAGAAAATTTTCCGGTAAACGGGTCATACAGGTTCAACCCGCCGTTTTGTGTACCAATGTACAGTTTGCCATTCGCTGTTTCGGCAATTGCCGAAATATTGTTATCGGAAATGGTGGTGGAATCGTAAATATTGTTTCTGTAAACGTTAAATTCATAGCCGTTATACTTGTTCAATCCGTCTTGTGTGGCAATCCATATATACCCGAATTTATCCTTATAAATTTGCTTGACCATACTTTGAGACAAACCGTCTTCAATGGTTAAGGAAGTAAAACGCAATTGTTGTGCATCAAGTTTGAAAAACGTCAAACCGACAAGGAATAGAAAATAATATTTATAAACGAATTTCATCAATTAATTCACCTGCTTTTGGATTAAAGAATTGATCTTTATAAATTCAAAGATAGTTTTTGTATTTGGTAAAAGAAAATTACATTTCATATTTTCACTTCTTTCAAATGTTCTTTTCTGTAAAACACCAAAACAACCTGTGTGTTAAAATAAATTGTAAACTTTGTTTGGTCATTATAATTAGGATGTTATGAAATTATCGAAACCGGAAAAAGAATGGTTTGCTCAATGGTTTGATACCGAATATTACCATATTTTATACAAACACCGTGACTTTGACGAAGCCGAAAAATTCATTAAAAACTTGGTTGATTTTTTATCGCCTGCAAAAGATGCTTATTTTTTGGATATGGCTTGTGGAAAAGGCAGGCACGCTGTATTTTTAAATAAATTGGGGTATAAAACCGATGCTTTTGACCTTTCACCAAACAACATTAAGGAAGCCAAAAAGTTTGAAAACGACACGCTTCATTTTTATGTAAATGATATTCGGAAACCGCTAAAAGTAAATACGTACGACTATGCTTTGAATTTATTCACCAGTTTTGGTTATTTCGAAGATGATAAGGAAGATATTAAAGCTTTAAAAGCCATTGCAACAGCCCTAAAAGACAAAGGAACATTGGTGTTGGATTTTTTAAACGTGGATAATTTATCCATTAAAGAAAATGAAAAAATCACCCAAGAAATTGATGGGATCACGTTTATTACTTCTAAAAAAACAGAAGGAAGTTTTGTAGTTAAAGATATTGAAGTAATTGACGGCAACCGACGTTTTACTTATCAAGAACGCGTAAAATTGATTAATCAAGATAAGTTTAATCATTATTTTGCTCAAGCAGGATTTAAAATATTGCATACTTTTGGCAATTATAATTTAGATGCATTTAACCCTGAAAAATCTGAGCGAATAATACTAGTTGCTCAAAAAAACGTATGAATTCCACTTCTATCATAATCATACTAATTATTTCTGCATTTACCGGCGGATTGGCGGCACTGTTTTTTAAAATAAACCACACCAATAAAATAAAGTTGCTTTTATCATTCAGCGGAGCGTTTTTGCTGGGTGTTTGTGTGTTGCATCTTTTGCCCGAAGTATTTTCAAACCCAAACACTGCATTTTATGCAAGTATAGCCGTGCTTGCCGGCTTTTTAATTCAGTTGTTTTTGGAATTTCTTTCGCGTGGAATTGAACACGGGCATATTCACGCAAATGAGGAAGGCAAATTTCCGGCAACGGTGATTTTTGCCTTATGTATTCACGCAATTATTGAAGGAATGGCTTTGTATTCGGGACACCATCACCAACCCAAAACACACTTGCTTTTGGGTATTGCGTTGCATAAAATTCCAATTTCGTTGGTTTTGGTGGTTTTATTGTTGAAACAAAACCTAAAAACACCGGTTATATTACTCACATTAACCGCTTTTGCTCTTTGTGCGCCATTCGGAATGCTACTGAGTCAATCTTCTCTTTCGGTACAAATAATTGCCAACGAGCAAATAATTTTAGGTATTGCCTTGGGGATTATGTTGCATATTTCTACCGTTATTCTCTTCGAATCGACCGAACACCATAAGTTTCAACTCAAAAAATTCATTACCATATTGGTAGGTTTTATTTCGGCAGTTATTGTTTCGCTTGTGTAAAACAGGCACTTCTAAAGAGTTATTACCTTTACATTTTATTTTGGTTTGACATAAACATGCGTTTTCTTGATAAATATTTTATCAAAATTTAGACTTATTACGAACACTTATCTAATAATTACTATATTAGCAATACCGAATCTGTGGAGCTAAAAAAAGAAATACATTAACAATTAAATTATTTCACCTAAATTTTCATTAAAGTATGAGTCATAGATGCAACACCTTTGTGTATGATAAAAAATCTTTTCTTTCGGGGATACTTGCCTGCGTAACATTAATGTTAATTAATATAATCGCTATTTTTAATGAAGTATTTATGTTATCATTTGTCATAAGTTTAATCATTATTTTCTTATGTTATAAAAACAGCATTAATTACTTTAAAATATGTGATAACAGCATTATATTTTACAAGAAAAATATATTGAAGAAAATAATTAACAAGAAAACCATTGAATTAGAAAATATTAAAAAAATTGTGTTCAAATATTATTCTTTTGATTTATTAGATATTTTATATTCTGTAAGATTTTACAACGAAGTTGAAATAATCATTTTTTTAAAAAATGATGAGATAATAGAAATACCCAGGGGAGATATTTCTCTTGATTTAGTATTAAAAATGAAAGAAACATTAGAAAGAAATACAAAAAATAATATTGACGTTGAATTAAAAAAATAATTCTCCTCTAAAAATCTTCCATCGGCAACAGCTATTTCTCTATTAAAAAAAACGGTTTCTTGAAAAAGTTTAAGTTTACAATTTCATCAGTTTCCCTTTTTGAATAACTGTACCGGATTTTTTAACGGTATAAAAGTATAACCCTACCGGTAAGTTATTTATATTTATTTCATTATTCACTATTGGAAGATTATTTACCTCTATTACGGCTTGTCCGTTTGCATTATACAATGTAAAATACAAATTATCCGTTGAAGGATTTAAAATGGTCAACTTGTCTTTTGCCGGATTGGGATAGACGGAAATATTCGCTGCCTGACTTACTGCTTGATGTATTGCAGTTAACGAATCATTTATAATACTTACCTGTAAATCATCAAAATAAAATCCGTCATCGGTAACAAAAAAGTCGCTTTGCAATTCAAAACGAATAAGAATTTGCATTCCGATATAATCGTCCAAACTAATTTCTTCTTTTACCCAATTAGGTTGAATACCATCATACAGTGGTTGGTTGGCATCCTGATTTGACGTACCCGGATTGGTGTATTTACCACACAAGGGTGTCCAAGAATTTCCGCCATCTGCAGACGCTTGCACTTCTACATAATCGTAATCATTTTCTATACTCCATTTTGCCCAAAAACTTAAAGTTGCCGAAGCCGCTCCGCTTAAATCAACCGGATTGTTTAGGGTAATTTTCGTATTACTGTTATTGGAATAATTTCCATTTGGTGAGTCGGTAATAGAAGTTGACGGACTGTAAAACTCATTGGTTGTGGTGTTCCACGATGTTGTTGTCCAATTATTTAAATTGGATGCATTATCGGATAATACAATATTTCCTGTACCGAATACATGTATCAATGTATCGGTTTCGGCATATAATCCATTATCGGTAATCAATAAAAACTTAACTAAATCGCCGTTTTGAATGGAAGCATCCAATGTGTAAGCAATAGAATCTATTTTTGTTTCCAATAAATTTAAATTAACGAACGATTTTGGGCTTCCCACACTGACAATATTAGAAGATACAGGTTGTAAAGAAACCGTAAACGTTGACGGGCTGTCTAACCCCAAACGTTTAATATCAAATTTCAGGTATCCGTTTATTGCCGAAAGAGATTGAGGCGATACGTCAGTAGTTTTCGCATATTTGCCCACTAATTTTACCGCCATCATATTTTGATACATATTTGCCTTACACACATCAATTATTCTGTTTTGTGCGGGCCAAAAACCATCATTTTGGTCGCCGGCTTCGGGTGTCATGCTCAACACTTTATTTTTAGTGGTTTGTTCGCCATAGCCCCAATCGTCGGAATCGCCATTGGTAACATATCCCACCGTTTGGTCGCCCGTGCCATAGGTGTAATGATTGTACCGAGTCATTAATTGTGCATATTCAACATAAATAGCTGAATCCGGTGTGTAAATAGATGGCGCATATCCCCACGGATAAATCAATAAATTACCATAAGTATGATAGTTTACACAAATACCGAAATTGTGATTTTCTTCAAAATATTTAACCGCTTGTGTTTCGGGTTCCGAAAAAGCCGCCGGACCACGATACGTATCATCATTGGTATTGGGCGACGAGCCGGTATTATCCAATCCCCACATATATCCGTAATTCCTGTTTAAATCCACGCCGTAAGTTCCGTCATTATTATTTCGCCGGTTTTTACGCCACATACCGCCACCATTTGGGTTTGTGGTTTCATTATAAATATACCCGTCAGGGTTTATACAAGGAATAAAATAGATTTCCGTATTGTCGACCATTTGTTGTATTTCGGTATTGGAAGAATAATTTTCGAGCAAATACCACATAAACATAATCATTTGAGATACCGATGCCGGTTCGCGTGCGTGATGCAATGCGGTAAATAAAATTTCGGGCTCGTTTTCGTCAACGGTTGGGTTGTCCGAAATTTTCAGCCAATAAATTGGTCTGCCTTCGTGCGTTTGAAATGAACCTATCGGTTGTTTAAGCGTAATCAAATTCGGGTATTGTTGCTGCATGGCATCCAAGTGCCCTAATATTTCGGCATAAGTGAAAAATCCGCCCATCGAACCCAATGAAAAATTCGAAGGTGTTGGGTAGTTAATGCCTGTTTCGGAACAATTTCCGGCTCCTTGCTTATCCGATTCACTTGCTTTTTTATTCCGTTCTTGATAATATTTTTCCACATCGTCGATTAAAATTTCAAAAGGAATATTAGCAGTTTGCAGTTTTTGAATTTCATATTCCGAAAGATCGGTAATGAAATACTGACCTTTTTTAACAATTCCGTGATCAACGGCAATACCTAATTGCGCTACTTCTTTTAAAGGATGTTCATCGGTAAAAATTTTCACTTTTGAATATTGCTGTGCCGAAGCCCACGAAACAATCAAAATAAAAACGGTAAATAAAAAATTCTTTTTCATTATTATAGCTATTTGAAATTTTCATAAAGTTTAAAAAAAATTCTCTAAAAGACAAAACGAATTACACCAACGGTTGAATTTCTAAGAAAGTTAAGGATAAAAATATTAGTATATTTGTTGAAAATGAAACAAAACTATGACCGCAAAAATTTTCTTTCCCGCAATATTTATCATTATAATCTTTTCCTCTTGTAAAAAAGCTGAAATAGATACCGACTTTAAATCGGCACAAGATAATGCCAATGCCGAAAATCTTTTTATGGATATCCCGATGCAAATTATACCGGTGATCAACGGTTATTCGCCTATAGCCGGTTATGCTATGCAAAATCCGGGACCTGCTTCCGGCAATATGCAAAATTTTACTTGCGGAAACATAAACATTCTATCAACTTTTGATACCGTTACAAACAGCTATGGATTTCCGTTTGAGTTTGAAATAAACTACGGCAACGGCTGTACAGATGCTTTTGACAATAAAACCAGAAAAGGTAAAATCACGGTTTCTCTCGATAATTATTGGGATTCTGTTGGTACAAACATTTCGGTTTCATTCTCAAATTATTCTGTTAATAATATCGCATTAAACGGAACCATTACCATCAGTTACAGCGACGAAACCCATTTTAATGCAGATGTAACCGATGGTGAATGTGTTTTCACCTCTTACACAGTTCAATTTAACACATCAAAAACGGTCTTTTATCAATCCGGATACGCTACCGATACTATTATTGACGATGATGTGTATAAAATTTCCGGAAACAGTTGGGGATACGACAGAAGCAATCGACCTTATACGACAAAAACCATCATTCCGTTTATAAAAAATGCCTCGTGCGGATGGATTACGAGCGGTGCTTTTGAAATTACTCCGGAAGGATTATCGACAAGAACCGTAGATTACGGCGACAACACTTGCGACAAAAATGCTTCAGTAGTAATTAACGGCAATACCTTTGATTTTGAATTGAATTAAACAGCTAAACTTTTTATCATTAAGAAATAAAAATTATTAAAGAAAAATTAGCATATATCAAACATTTTTTTATCTTTGATTTTTGTTGATTGGTCGAAAGACAAATTACACACACCACGAATGATAAGTATATTCGACTTTTACGATATGATGGAGAAAGGAAACGTGCTGTTATCCTTTAAAGGAGAAGTAACCTCCGAGTTGCTTACCTCTGTGCTGCAAATTATGGAGCACAAAATGGATAAAATGGATGAATCTCCTAAAATTCGTAAAAAAGTTTACAACATTTTAGTGGAATGTTTACAAAATCTTTATCATCATATTGATGAAGACCCTTCTGCCGAAGAGCATGATAAAACTGCTTTTTTTATGATTGGTAAAGAAAACGGCCAATACTCTATTATGACCGGTAACTATATGTTAACCGAAAATGTAGAGAAGTTAAAAACCAAACTCGACACCATCAACAATATGACCAAAGAAGAATTAAAAGAATACTACAAACAAGTATTAAACAATGGAGAGATGTCGGCAAAAGGCGGTGGCGGATTAGGTATGATTGACATTGCCCGGAAATCAGGCCATAAATTGGATTACAATTTTAAACCCATTGACGACAACCATACATTTTTTAGTTTAAAAGTTACTGTAGGATAAAACATTATGACTATGGAAAAATTAATTATAGAAGGAACAGCCAAAACACCAACCATCAACTTTGACCCTGCTTCAGGAAAGTTAGAATTGAAAGGACGTTCAATACCCGAAAATTCAATCGATTTTTACCAACCTTTGGTTGATGCTTTGGAAGAATATGCCAAATCTCCCAAGCCACAAACCGAAGTAAATATTCAATTGGAATATTTCAACACCAGTTCAAGTAAATGCATTTTGGATGTATTTAAGAAACTTGAAGACATTAAAAACAACGGTTCGCAAGTAACTATTAAATGGTATTATGAAGAAGATGATGAAGATATGCTCGAAGCAGGAGAAGATTATCAAGCAATCATTAACATACCTTTTGAAATGATAGAAATAGATGAAGAATAAAAAATACTTCTACACACTTTTAAAAAGCTGCCAAGAAAAAGGCAGCTTTTTTTGTTAATAAAATTATTGTCAATAGCATTATTAAATCGAAAAAAATAACGAAATTTTGTAAAAAATTAAACTTATGATTACACACCTTAAAGAAGGCGATAAAGCTCCTGATTTTGAAGCAATTGACCAAAACGGGATTACTGTAAGATTATCTGATTTTAAAGGAAAAAAAGTAATTCTTTATTTCTACCCAAAAGATATGACGCCAGGTTGTACTGCAGAAGCAAAAAACCTTAAAGAACATTATGATTTGTTAAAAGAAAAAGGGTTTGAAGTAATTGGCGTAAGTGCCGATGATGTAAAACGTCATCAAAAATTTATAGAAAAATACGAATTGCCTTTTACTCTTATTGCCGATACCGATAAAAAAGTAATCAACGCATATGGCGTGTGGGGACCAAAAAAATTTATGGGAAAAACTTTTGACGGTATTCATCGCACTACTTTCATCATTGACGAAAATGGTACGATTATAAAAATCATTCCCAAAGTAAAAACAAAAGAGCACGCTCAACAAATACTAACTGAATTAGGAATAAATTAAAACAAGAAAAATTATGTCTGATACAAAAGAAGTAAACAAAGAAAAATTAAAAGCATTGCAACTGACAATGGACAAGTTGCAAAAATCATACGGCAAAGGTATTGTTATGAAATTGGGCGATACAGCCATTGAAGATTTAGAAGTTATCCCTTCGGGTTCATTGACTTTGGATATTGCCTTAGGCGTTGGCGGATACCCCAAAGGGCGAATTGTTGAGATTTACGGACCTGAATCATCGGGTAAAACTACACTTGCCATACATGCCATTGCCGAAGCGCAAAAACAAGGAGGCATTTGCGCCATTATTGATGCTGAACATGCATTTGATAAATATTATGCCGAAAGTTTAGGGGTTGACACCGAAAACCTGTTAATTTCTCAACCGGATAATGGTGAGCAAGCGCTGGAAATTGCCGACAACTTAATACGTTCCGGCGCAATAGATTTAATTATTGTCGATTCGGTAGCCGCACTTACTCCAAAAGCTGAAATTGAAGGTGAAATGGGTGATTCGCAAATGGGGTTACAAGCCCGATTAATGTCAAAAGCACTTCGCAAACTTACGGCAAGCATCAACAAAGCCAATACATGTGCTATTTTCATTAACCAATTGCGTGACAAAATCGGAGTAATGTTTGGTAACCCGGAAACAACTACCGGTGGAAATGCGCTTAAATTTTATGCCTCTGTTCGATTAGACATTCGCCGAGCAGGACAAATAAAAGACACAAACGAAGTAAAAGGTAACCGTACTAAAGTTAAAGTGGTGAAAAATAAAGTTGCTCCGCCTTTTAGAACGGCTGAATTTGATATTATTTACGGCGAAGGAATCTCAAAAGTGGGTGAGATTTTAGATTTAGGTGTTGAACACAATATTATCAACAAAGCCGGAAGTTGGTTTAGTTATGGCGATACAAAACTTGGACAAGGACGTGAAGCGGTTAAAGAATTATTAGCCGACAATCCTGAGTTGTTACAAGAATTAGAAACTAAAATTCGTGAAGTATTGTCAAATACCGAAGTAAAATAAATGCTTTTATTTAAATGATTGCTACAAAAAAATCCTCTCGAAATTCGAGAGGATTTTTTTATGACGGAACTAAATTTTACGGCTTTTTAATTTCAAATGATTCCATAAACTTAGTGGTAAAGTTTCCTTTTAAGAAATCTTCATTTTCCAACAATTGTCGATGAAACGGGATTGTTGTATGCACGCCTTCAATGATGTATTCTTCAAGAGCTCTTCTCATTTTGGCAATTGCCTCTTCACGCGTTTGAGCTACGGTAATTAATTTACTAATCATCGAATCGTAAAAAGGCGGTATTCTGTAACCGGCATAAACATGTGTATCAACACGAACACCATGACCACCCGGTTGATGGTAATGAACAATTTCTCCTGGATTGGGCATAAAATCTCTAAAAGGATTTTCAGCATTAATTCTACATTGAATAGCGTGTAATTTGGGTTCATAATCTTTACCCGAAATTTTTTCGCCTGCAGCAATTTTTATTTGCTCTTTAATTAAATCGTAATCAATTACTTCTTCGGTAATGGTATGCTCTACCTGAATACGCGTATTCATTTCCATGAAATAAAAATTACGATGCTTATCTACCAAAAATTCTACCGTACCTACCCCTTCGTAATTGATGGCTTTAACCGCTTTTTTAGCTGCCTCACCCATATCTTTACGCAATTTCTTTGTCATAAAAGGCGAGGGTGTTTCCTCTACCAATTTTTGGTGGCGACGTTGAATAGAACAATCTCTTTCCGATAAATGACAAGCATTACCGTATTGGTCGCCGGCAATTTGTATTTCTATATGGCGAGGTTCTTCAATGAATTTTTCCATATACATACCATCGTTGCCAAAAGCGGCACCGGCTTCTTTTCGGGCACTGTCCCAAGCATCTTCCAATTCATCTTCATTCCACACTACACGCATACCTTTACCACCGCCTCCGGCTGTGGCTTTAAGCATAATTGGATAACCTACTTCCAATGCTGTTTTTTTGGCATCTTCAAGACTGTCCAACAAGCCATCTGAACCGGGAATAGTTGGCACACCTGCTTTTTTCATTGTTTCTTTTGCCGATGCTTTATCACCCATTGCTTCAATCATTTCGGGCGATGCGCCTATAAATTTTATCCCGTTTTCTTGACAAACTTTAGAAAACTTGGCATTTTCGGATAAAAAACCATATCCCGGATGTATAGCATCAGCATTGGTAATTTCTGCAGCAGCTATAATATTTGGGATATTTAAATATGATTTTGAACTTTCGGCCGGACCTATACATACTGCTTCATCGGCAAATTTAACGGGCAAACTGTCTTTATCGGCAGTAGAATACACTGCTACGGTTTTGATGCCCATTTCTTTACAAGTACGTATAATTCGCAGTGCTATTTCACCACGATTGGCTATTAATATTTTTTTGAACATAATATTAAGATTTTAGCTATAGTAAAAAAGGAGATTTCTACAACCTCCTTTTATTATTATATAAACAGAATTTTTAAGATGGATCAACTAAAAATAATGGTTGGTCGTACTCAACCGGTGAATTATCTTCTACCAATACTTTTACGATTTTACCTGACACTTCTGATTCAATTTCGTTGAAAAGTTTCATCGCTTCAATAACGCAAACTACATCTCCTTTATTAATAGTATCACCAACATTTACAAAAGGCGGCTTATCAGGAGCAGGTTTACGATAAAAAGTTCCAATCATTGGTGATTTTATTTCAACATATTTTGAAGTATCTTCTTCTTTATTCTCATCATTTGAAGGTGCTGCAGCTGATTCAGCAGCAGGTGCCGGAGCCGGAGCAGGTGTTTGTTGTTGAACAGGCATTTGTTGCATTGGCATTTGTTGCATTGGCATACCTACAGGCATTTGCTGAATTACGGTTGTTGTTTCAGCTTCATTTCCTTTTCCTCTTTTATAGGGAGGTGTTTTTATTGTAATTTTAAAGTCTTTGTCTTCTAATTCTACTTCGCTCACACCTGATTTGGCAACGAATTTTATAAGTTCTTGAATATCTGATAATTTCATATTAAAGTTGTTTTTTATTTTTACAAATATATTAGTAAAGATAATTAATTATGCAAAATGCAGTTATTTTTTCGACGAATCGTATGCCCATTTGATATAAACAGCTCCCCAAGTAAATCCGCCACCAAAAGCAGACAGGATAATATTATCTCCTTTATTGAGTTTATCTTCCCATTCCCATAAACATAATGGAATGGTTCCGTTTGTCGTATTTCCATATTTATGGATGTTGAGCATTACTTTTTCGTCAGACAATCCCATTCTTCTTGCCGTTGCATCAATAATTCTTTTATTTGCCTGGTGCGGCACCAACCACGCTACATCATCGGAAGTTAATTGGTTGCGCTCCATAATTTCAGCAGATACATCAGCCATTCGAGTTACGGCAAATTTAAATACCGCTTGTCCTTCCTGATAAACAAAATGTTCTTTCCTGTCAACTGTTTCGTGTGTAGGCGGGCGCATAGAGCCACCGGCTTTCTGATGCAAATGAACTCTCCCGGAACCGTCACTGTATAGTTTTGAATCAATTACTCCAAACCCTTCTTTATTGGGCTCAAGCAATACGGCTCCACATCCGTCTCCAAAAATAATACATGTTGTACGGTCTTCGTAATCGATGATAGAAGACATTTTATCGCATCCCACCACCAACACTTTTTTGTGCGTGCCCGATTCAATAAATTTTGATGCTGTAGTTAATGCATAAATAAAACCCGAACAGGCGGCATTTAAATCAAAACCAAAAGCATTTTTAGCTCCTATTTTATCGGCTAAAATATTTGCGGAAGCAGGAAATACCATATCTGGCGTAACCGATGCATAGACTATCATATCTATTTCTTCGGCAGATATTCCTCTTTTTTTCAATAATCCTTCAACACAAGGCACTGCCATTTCGGTAGAGCCCATATCTTTTCCTTTTAAAATTCTTCTTTCTTTAATTCCGGTGCGAGTAGTTATCCACTCGTCGGTGGTTTCTACCATTGTTTCCAACTCTTGATTGGTCAACACATAATCGGGAACGTATCCGTTTACGGCAGTAATTGCAGCTGTAATTTTACTCATACTGTTTTATTCAAAAATTAAATTACGAGTTGTAAAAGTAGGAAAATTTCAGAGGGTTGACAAAAGGTGTAACGGTTAATTACATTTTAGTCATAAAAAAATAAAATTTAATTGAATGCCGATTGAATTTTTTCAGGCAGTTGTGCCAAGATTAAATCGCGAGAATGAACAACCATATTTTTCACGGCTAATGGGCTGGAAATACCGTGACCTATCATTACATTGCCGTTTATTCCCAGTATCGGCGTTCCGCCATAGAGTTCATAATTGAATTTTTCGATGTAATCATCTGTTAAATTGCGGCGTTTTAGCATACTGTAAAATGCTTCGGCTTCTTTGAGTATTACATTTCCGGTAAAACCATCGCAAACAATAACGTCTGCTTTGCTTGAAAGAATATCGCGTCCTTCAATATTTCCGGTAAAGTTGAAATCTGACGAGCCATCCATTAACTGATAGGTTGCCTGCGTAAGCAAATTACCTTTTTCGGCTTCTTCGCCAATATTGAGCAAACCTACTCGCGGGTTTTCTATATTGTAAACAAATTTTGCATAAAGCGAGCCCAAAATGGCAAATTGATACAATACATCCGGTTTGCAGTCGGCAATTGCACCTACATCAAGCACTAATGCTATTCCGCCATTTTCTTGCGGCAAGGCACTGGTAATGCAAGGACGAATAACGCCGGATACAGCTCTTACGGAATACATTGCACCAACAAGCATTGCTCCAGTGTTTCCACAACTTGAAAAGCAATTGATTTGATTTTGTTTCAGCAAATTAAAGCCAACGACAATACTTGAGTTTGGCTTTTTACCTATTGCGCGGGCAGGATGTTCATCCATACCAATGGTATCGGGTGCTTCAACCCACTCTAAACCATCAAAGGCAATACCTTTTTCATCAAGTATTGCCTTACCTTTTTGAGTATCGCCAATTAATACGATTTGCTCACCGGAATTTAATTCTTTTTGTGCCAATGCTGCACCCAAAACTACTGCTTCGGGGGCAAAATCACCACCATTAATATCTAATCCGATGCGCATAGAGAATTACCTTATTATAGGGTAATTTCTTTTTCTATTGCTTGTTTTCCTCTGTAATATCCACACTCACCACAAACTCTGTGATACAATACCGGCGAACCACAGTTAGAACAAGTAGATACAGTAGGTGCTGTAGCTTTGTAGTGTGTTCTTCTTTTATCTCTTCTGGTTTTTGAAGTCTTACGTTTAGGATGTGCCATTTTACACTATTTTTAATTGTTATTATTTTTTTAATTTATTCAATGCTGCCCAACGCGGGTCAGTTTCTTCATTTTTTTGTTCTTCAATATTTATTTTTTCAACAACTTCACTATTGCAATCGTCACTGTTTTGATGAACTTTTTTCATTGGCAACGACACCATAATTAATTCGTAAAGGGTATCGGCAATGTTTATTTTGTAATCATCATTTCTCAGGATAATCAAATCTTCGGCAAGTTCTTGTTCTTCTTCGCCAAATTTTACATATATCTTTTCTTTGCTTACCGCCACATCAATTTCGTTATCATCTAAACAACGGTCGCAAGGAAAAGTCATTTTGCCTTGAGCGGAAATTTCCAACTCCAGCATATTTTCACGTTTATCCAATTGTAACTGAACATCTACCGAAGCTTTATTGATTTTTTCGGCAAGATACTCATTAAAGAACGTTTCATCAACCTGATAATCAAACTGATGCTCTCCAAGTTTTAATCCTGTAAAAACAATATCATATTGTTTTAAATCATTCATTTCTTCTCCCTCACTTCTAACAAAAAGTCTGCAAAGTTATCAATAATTACGATATTGACAAGTTCTTTACGGTATAATATTCAAAAAAAGCGCTTATCTTGTTTTTGCGGGTTCTAATTTATTTTCTTGCAATTGCTTTTCGTTTTTACGGTTACGGAAAATATCAATTGCCGCAAAAATTGCCGCTCTGAATGAGCTTTCATCAGCCACACTTTTACCGGCAATATCGTAAGCGGTCCCGTGATCGGGCGATGTGCGAACAAAAGGCAACCCTGCAGTATAATTTACTCCTTGTCCGAAAGAAAGAGATTTGAAAGGTATCAACCCTTGATCGTGATACATTGCCAAAACGGCATCGAAATTTTTATAGTTTCCGCTACCAAAAAATCCATCGGCAGAATACGGTCCGAGTACAATGGCTTTTTTTGTATTCATCTCTTCCAAAACAGGATTTATTATTTCCAATTCTTCTGTACCTATTGTTCCTTTATCGCCTGCATGAGGATTTAATCCTAATACCGCTATTTTGGGTTTTTCAATAATAAAATCGTTTTTTAAGCTGTTGATTAAGATTTCCAATTTTTCTTTTAATGCTTCTTTGGTTACCTTTTGGGCAACATCTTTTAAAGGAATATGTCCGGTAACCACGCCCACTTTTAAGTTTTCACTCACCATCAGCATTAATGCTTTTCCGCCAAGTTCTTTTTCCAAATATTCGGTATGACCAGGAAATTCAAATTCATCGGATTGGATATTTTTTTTATTGATGGGCGCCGTAACCAATACATCTATTTTACCTTCTTTTAAATCTTTAACGGCGGCTTGCAATGATTTTAGGGCATATTTTCCGCCTTCGGGTGTTTGTTCGCCCAGGTTTACAGGAACTTCTTCGCTCCAGCAGTTTATAATGTTTGCTTTTTTGGGATTTGCATCCTCTACATTATTGATTCTAAAAAAACTAAAATCATTTATATTTAATGCTTTGCGATGATATGATGCAATTTTTGACGATCCATAAACAATTGGCGTACAAAATTCGAACATATCGTGATTGGAAAACGTCTTGATTATTACTTCTAATCCTATACCATTTATATCGCCTATGGTAATCCCTACTTTAACTTTATTTTTTGTCACATTCATATTTATTTCCGTTAAGAATATTATCCTTCAAAATTACATTTTTTAAGGGCTTATCCGGTAAATTCCGTTTGAAAGATTAAATATCTTTGGAAAGAGAAAGGTAAAAAATCGGTTTGTCTGTTCGAGTGCCATCGGCTATACCCCATGCCCAATCGGTACGAATGAAATACCCCATAAACTTAAAACGCATCCCCCAACCATAACCGCCCACTATGGGTTCTCTGTTGGTATTTACCACAACGGTTAACGGACCGGAAACTATGGTTTGTTTGTTCAAGCTGTTGTCTTTGCTGTAAGGGTCCCAACCGGTCCAAGCGCTTCCAATATCGCCAAAAGCAATTAACTGGAAATTGCGTATAAAATCGGATTGAATGGGTTTACGGATAAAATATTTGAATACGGGCCAACGAATTTCGTTATTGATAACAGCAAAATTGTTACCATTGCGAATGTTTTGCGGGAAACCTCTTAAATTGGCTGCCAGTGCTTGAAATTTATAGTTTTGCGAGTAATCGATATTGGTTGAACGCATAAACATTTCTTGTTTGCCTAAAACCATCCAATCATCTACACTTCCCAAATAAAAAATTACTTTTTGATCGCCAAAAGAACTGCTTCCGGCAACACGAAAAACATAAATCAACTCACGGTGTATTTTTTGATAATGTCTGAAATCAAATCCCACCACATTGATTTGTCCGTTTTCATCGTACTTATCATATACCGGCTGATAATGTTCGGCAAAAATACGGAAGCGCGTTCCGTACATAATGTTGAGCATTTTTTGACGCGTATTGTCAAAAACCAAAGCAATTTTACCAATTCCCCAAACTTGATTTTTGTTTTCTGCTCCAAGCAAATTAACATCGGTAGCTTTGGCTATAAATTTATCGTGACGGGCTGTAATAGTTGTGCGCAAACTCAAAAACTCGTTGAACGGATAACGCAACGAATAATGTAATTGATTGGTTTTTGTATCCATTAAGCCATTGACCAATAAGAAATTATTGATTAAAAATGCCGTTTCTTTATTGCGGTATTCCGTACGCGTAAAAGTATATTCTTTATCCAACCGGCGAACAAGGTTTTGATAAGTAACCGAATATTCATTGGCAGCGCCCAAACGCACACTTCCTCTTATGCGATAATCTTCGAAAATATCAGAAGCACCAACTTGAAAGTTTCCGCCAATACCGGGACTGATATATGGTCCGCCATTGAACATTTGGTATTGTTGATTGATGAATGAATTATTCAGTTGTGTGGTTGAGTTATCGCTAAAAAAAGATAAGTTGTAGTTGCGTTGATTGGGCAACTTAAATGCTTGTTCTTCATCAGTATTTTCTTTTTTAGCTTGATTATTTATAACAATTACCCTTGACTGTGGTTCGGAATCTTCATCCAAAAATTTATAATTTTTATAATTTATCTTTTGCGGCGACTGTGCTTCTTTTTTAATCGGGCGAGATTCAAAAACTATGGTATTTTGATAAGTTTGAGATTGTTGCTGTTTGTTTTGTTGGTCTGTATTTTCATTTGTATTCTCAACGTTTTTATTTACCGGCTTTCCGCCAATAGCAGATAAGTTATTGTACGCCAAAATATATTTTTGATTATGAAATAATATTTCGGAATATTGACCGGTAACGGGTTCGATGTGATGTTCTAAAATATTTCGTTTGTAAAGGGTTAATAAGTGCGGTTTATAGAAATAACGGTAATGCACAATTGTATCAACGTAGGTAACGGCACTGTCGTAAACAGCAGAAAAACGAGCAATTTGATTTTGATAAGGGGTTAAATAAATAACAGAAGTATCGGTAAAATATGGTTGGCTTTCATCAATATATGGTGAATTGGTTACTCTTTTTAACACTTTGGGATTTTCAATATCCATTACAAATACATCTTTTCCTTTATGATAAATTTCCGGTTCCTGTTTTTGCTTTTTATCCGGAAGAGTATCATTTAAACGGTCGGAAACAAAAACAATCTTTTTTCCATCGGGCGAAAATTGCGGATGTAAATCGGTGTAAAAATCATCGGTTAATTTTTTGTGTGTATTGGCGCCAATATTATACAAATAAATATCGGGTTGCCCTTTGTAATAAGCCGAGAATACCATTTCCGTTCCTTTGGGTGAATAACTCATCCAAAGAATTTTTTCGAGGTTAAAGACTGTTTTCCAATAAAGCTCTTTAGTATCTACATTGTAAAAATTCAGTTTGAGCAATCCTTTTTCTTCGGTAATAAAAGCCAAAATTTCTCCGGTAGGATGCCAAGCCAAAACAGGATACGAATAATCATTGATACGGTCGGCTTTTTGTTCTTTCTTAAATATTCGCTTGGTTTTTCCGGTTGTTAAATCGGTTATAAACACTTTGTATTGCCCCATTTGATTGGTTACGTAAGCGGCATTTACCCCATCCGGACTTAAAACAAAATGCTGATATACACGGTTTTTCTTTATTTTTTTAGGAATGGTTTTATACCCCGACGGCATAGGCAAGGTTTGTTCGTTCAATTCAAATTTCTTTCGGTAATACACCAACCATTCATTGACAATATTTTTTGTGGAAACGCCCAAAACAAACAAAAATCCTCTTTCTAAACTTTGGCTTACTTTGTTCATAAACAAGATGTTGGGAATGACTTGTTTCCCGTATGTGTCGCCAATGTAATTCCATAAAGATTGTCCGGCAAGAATAGCTTCTTCACCGGTTAAGCGATTAAATTTTTTGAACCTTCCGGAAAAAACGCCGTCTTTAATTATGTCTTGCTTTTCGACAGGTAAACCATCGTCGGCAATGTATTCGATAAGTCCACGAATATACCATTGAGGCAAATGCAATAAAGTGGAACTTTTAACCGCATCGCGCCAACTGCTGCCATACAACAGCTGATTGATTAGTACTTCGGCTATTCCGGCGCGAGTTTGACGTTTTAGCTTTTCGTAATCTCCTTCAAAATATAAAAATACTTTTGAACCGATAATTTTTGTTACACCGCCAATGTTATATTGTTCGCCGAGAGTTAATCCTACATTGCTTTGTTTGTAATGCGATTGTTTATTGTAAATAACAAATTGTATCTTTTCTTTTAAATAAAAATCGAGCAATTTTTGTTGCCGCTCTATTTCGTTTTTGGCATATTTGGCAGTAAATACAGCAATGTTTTTCCCCCCTTCGTAAAAATAGGTTTCATAATTTTCGAACCGGTAATATTGCCATAAAAATTCATCGTATTGCACACGGTTTTTACCAAAATCGGTATGCGTTCCGTAATAGAACTGACCTTGCACAACGGCTCTGCAAAGCAATAGAGAAATGATTAATGTTATTTTAAAAAAATGTTTCAATCAATATCTTTTAAGAAACTGCAAGTTAATAAAATAACCGCAAATGCACAGTTGATTAAAACGATTTTTAACGAAAATTATTGAGGGGAATTTATGTCTTAAATTCGGCAATAATAGTTTCGGGACCGCGAACTTTTTGCCCCAACACTACTTTTACATCTACATCTAAAGGTAAAAGCAAATCTACTCTTGAGCCAAATTTTATGAATCCGCACTCTTGCCCCTGCTCCACTTTGTCGCCTTCTTTACCGTAAAAAACTATACGGCGAGCCATTGCTCCGGCAATTTGCCTGAACAAAACACTTTTGCCATTTTCGTTTTCTACCACTACGGTAGTGCGTTCGTTTTCGGTAGATGATTTTGGATGCCAAGCTACTAAATACAACCCCGGATGATATTTGAAATATTTAATTTTCCCACCTATCGGATACCGGTTGATATGTACGTTAGTTGGCGACATAAAAATTGATATCTGTAAGCGCTTTTCGTGAAAATATTCATCTTCCATTACTTCTTCTATCACCACTACTTTTCCGTCGGCAGGTGCTACTACAAGATTTTCACCTTTGGTTACTTTACGTTTTGGCACACGAAAAAATTGCAAAATTGCCACAATAAGAAATGCGCTAACCAGCCAAACCAAGTAATGAACAAAGTTATATGAGTGATTAAAATATTGGTCTATTATGTTTATGATAATAACAAACGTGAAGACAATTGCTATTGAGGGGTATCCTTCTTTGTGTAACTTCATCGGACAAAAATAGCGTTTTTAGTGAGAAATTAAAAACAGATAAGTAAAAACTGCCGGCGCAGCAAAGAGCACACTGTCAAAACGGTCGAGGATTCCGCCATGACCGGGCAAAATGGTTCCCGAATCTTTTATTTCTGCCGAACGTTTGAGCATTGATTCGGTTAAATCGCCAAATGTGGCTGTAACTGTGGCTATAACAGCAATAAATATCCAATCGAACATTTCGTAAGAGGTAAAGTATTTACTGATAACCACGGCTGAAACAATTGCCAAAATTATTCCTCCGATAAATCCTTCCCACGTTTTTTTGGGTGAAATGCGTTCAAAAAGTTTGTGCTTTCCCAAAAATCTTCCGCTTAAATAAGCGCCTGTATCATAAGTCCAAATAATTATAAAAAAGCCAAATAAAATTTCATTATTGAACGAATCGGTTATTTCATAATTTTTAAATGTTCCTAATTTATACAGCATATAAAAAGGAAATAAAATGTAAAGCCAGCCCAAAATTGAAAATGCAATATTTTTAAAAGGATTGCTTGTTTTTTTATACAACTCGGCAATAAACACCAGCAGCAACGAAGGTATTAATAATACTGTCCATTTTGTTTGCAACACATTTACTTCTGTAAAAAATAACAAACACAAGTTTATTATTCCCAATAAAAAAGCCAGAGTAAAATCGGTTTTAACATTGAGCAATTTGGCAATTTTATAAAATTCATCCAACCCCAGCACAGAAACCAATACAGCCAATGCTATTGTTGTAAAATCGCCAAAATAAACTGCCGATAATACTGTCAATATAAAGAAAAATCCGGTTATGGCTCTGGTTAACATTCTTATTTTTTTTAATTATCCGAATTAAATTTTTTATCCAAAAGATAATTTGCCTTTATCACATCTTTGGTGTTTACAAACACTTCTATCTCTCCGGTTGTAATATGCAACTGCACTGTGTCTTTTTTGTTTACAATAAAAGCCGGCACATTGTTTTGCTTTAAATATTCAGTTATACCAATAGCTTCTATCATATCGAGCGTGGAAAATACGGCTATAAAATGTTCGGCGTTATTTTCCTTGTTCCGGTTGCTCATTGGTTTGTTGCTCTTCAGTGCCCGAGGATTCACTTTCGGTAGCTTCTTCCTCTTTTTTATCTTTATTGTTTTTATCCGGTTTGTCAGCTTTTTCTTTTGCAATCACATCTTCGGGTAAAGATGATGTTTCTTCGGGTGATTTATGTATCAGCTCATCATCTTCCGGAAACGGACGCTTACCAAATATTTTTTCTAAGTCTTCTTTAAAAATAACTTCGTTTTTCAATAAACTTTCAGCCAATTCGGCTAATTTATCTTTATTTTCCGACAACAGTTTTTTGGCTCTTTCGTATTGCTCTTCAATAATTTTATGCACTTCTTCATCAATTATTTCAGCAGTTTTTTCGCTGTAAGGTTTAGAGAAAGAATAATCCGCTTGTCCGGTAGAATCGTAATAACTGATGTTGCCCAGTTTATCGGTTAAACCGTAAATAGACACCATTGCGTAGGCTTGTTTGGTTACTTTTTCCAAATCGCTTAATGCTCCGGTAGAAATTTTACCAAAAACCACTTCTTCGGCGGCTCTACCACCCAATGCGGCACACATTTCATCAAGTAATTGTTCGGTGGTGGTAATTTGTCGCTCTTCGGGCAAATACCACGCTGCTCCTAACGAACGTCCGCGCGGAATAATGGTTACTTTTACCAGTGGTGAGGCATATCTTACCAACCAACTTACTGTTGCGTGTCCGGCTTCGTGGAAAGCTATGGTTTTCTTTTCGGTATCGCTGATGATTTTGTTTTTCTTCTCCAATCCACCGATAACACGGTCAATTGCATCAAGAAAATCTTGCTGGCTGACAGATTTTTTCTTTTTACGCGCGGCAATCAATGCTGCTTCGTTACAAATGTTTGCAATATCGGCGCCAGAAAATCCGGGTGTTTGACGCGACAAGAAATCAACATCTACCGTATTATCAATTTTAATTTTTTTCAAATGCACTTCAAAAATTTCTTGGCGCTCTTTTAAATCGGGTAAATCGACATAAATAATTCTATCGAAACGTCCCGGACGGGTTAATGCTCTATCCAATACATCGGCACGGTTGGTAGCAGCCATTACAATTACGCCGGTGTTTGTGCCAAAACCATCCATTTCGGTTAACAGTGCATTTAATGTATTTTCGCGCTCATCATTGGCTCCTTGCGCAATGCCTTTTCCTCTGGCTCTACCAATGGCATCAATTTCATCAATAAATATAATTGAAGGTGCTTTTTCTTTGGCTTGTTTAAACAAATCACGCACACGCGAAGCACCTACCCCAACAAACATCTCGACAAAATCGGAACCCGAAAGCGAGAAAAACGGCACTTTAGCTTCGCCGGCAACAGCTTTTGCCAACAAGGTTTTACCTGTTCCGGGAGGACCTACAAGCAATGCTCCTTTTGGAATTTTGGCACCCAGTGCAGTATATTTTTTTGGGTGTTTTAAGAAATCGACTATTTCTTGTACTTCTTCTTTTGCACCTTCCAATCCGGCTACATCTTTAAACGTAACATTGGTACTTTTTCCATTGTCGAAAACTTGTGCTCTTGATTTTCCGATATTGAATATTTGTCCACCCGGTCCACCCGGACCGCCGGCCATTCGTTTCATTATAAACATCCATATCCCGACAAATATCAAAATAGGAAGAATCCATGCCAATAAATTACCCAGCCAATCTTCGCGAATTTCAAAATCGAGTTTAAAACCGTATTCTTTACTTAGGTTTTTCAAGTCGTCGCCGTAAACTTCAAGCGAACCGATTTCGAATGTAAATTGCGGTCCGTATTGATTGAATACCGACTTGCTTACTTTTGATTTATATTCTTCTTTTTGCAATGCTTCGGGTTTGAGATAAACCTCGGCAATATGATTATTGACTATGGTTAATTTAGCCACATCGCCTTCTTTTGCCATTTCTTCAAAATCGGCAATGGTAATTTCCGAACCTGCCGGTGCGTTGTTAAATAATGATAAGGTTATCAGAAAAATACCGATAATGGCATAAATCCAATAAAAATTGAATGATGGTTTTTGATTCCCTTTTGGCATTTTGGGAAAATTATTTTTTTTACGCTTTTGTGTCATTTTATTATTCTTTAACTATTTGGAATTTTTATTCTGTTTCTTCAATAATGGTTACCGGAGCATCTGCCCATAAGTCTTCAAGACGGTAAAAATCGCGTGTTTCGGGTTGAAAAACATGCACCACTACATCGGCATAATCGAGCAAAATCCACTCGGCATTTTGCCAACCTTCGGTATGCCAAGGTTTTTCGTTTAATGCTTTACGCGATTCTTCCACTACAGCATCTGCCAAAGCCGAAACATGCGTATTGGATGTTCCGCTGGCAATAATGAAATAATCGCAAACAGCATTGGGTAAATTTTTCAATTCAATTACGCGAATATCTTTTCCTTTTTTGTCTTGTAATCCTTTTACGGCAACTTCTACAAGGTGTTTTGAGTTTGTCATTTATTTTATGCAATAAATTTTGTGCGGCAAAGATACTATTATTCATTGAGTAAATGAAACTACTGTTTGACAAGTGGTATTTATTTATGTTTTCTTAACAACTTTTATTTTTCTATCTGTGAGGAAATTTTATTTAAAATTAGAATCCCAACGCTATTTTTCCTTATAAAAAAGAAATATATTTTTGTTTCTTTTTAATATTTATCTATAATTAACGTTATATTTAACCTTAAATTTTAAAAAAACAGACTTATGAAAACAATATTTATTTACTCCTTAACTATACTATTTTTTATGATACATGTAATCACAACTCCCAATAAAAACGTTCAGAAACAAAAAAATTCACAACCACAAGATACTGCTAAGCAAAAAGAATTAAAATGCTCGAAGAAATTACCGGAGGGACGACTAATGCTAGATGGTGGAAGGGTTCCAAAAAAATTTCCACATATTGATACATCCGTAGCATTTTCGGGAGTTAATTTCAGTATGAAGTCTAATGCAATTTATTTTAGTAATAATCTAAAATATAAGGTTTAACCCGTTGTGCATTTAGGCTAAATTAACTTTTAAATTATTGATAT
>TARA_B100001121_G_scaffold309692_1_pt1 | contig 48646 bp, 38 predicted proteins | sample TARA_B100001121 | Tara Oceans TARA_B100001121 (sample SAMEA2622817) | marine metagenome | biome: marine biome (ENVO:00000447); feature: surface water layer (ENVO:00002042); material: "saline water (ENVO:00002010), including plankton (ENVO:xxxxxxxx)" | depth 5 m
GGTAATAATGTTGATACAGATAAAAAGTCATTTAATATTGAGCTTGATTGGCAAACAAATCAAAATATTAACGGTTATGAAACATTAAACTTAAATAATTGCTACCAAGATCCTAGTTTTTTAAGAGAATTTATTTTTTCAAAATTATCTAGAAATTATATTCCATCTGTTCAAGTAAACTTCCTAAAATTAATGATTAACGATGAGGACTGGGGTATTTATCCAAACATTCAACAATTAGATAAAAAACATGCTGGGGAGTGGTTTTTTGATGATGAGTGCACTAGATGGAGAGCTGAAAACCCTAATAGTGAGGCTCCTGGTTGTGGGGATTCTTTTACAGGGGGAGGTCCTGGGGGAGGAGGTCCTGGAGGAGGAGGCCCTGGAGGAGGGGGTCCAAATTTTGGAGCAGGCACATCTTCTCTAAATTTTCTTGGAATTGATACTTCTTACTACTTAGAGCATTATAATTTAAAAAAGTCATACAAAAATGATCCTTGGCAAGATTTAGTAAATGCTTGTATAGCTATTGAAAATGTTGAAAATTATGAAGACCAGTATAATGATATTAACGAACATTTTGATTTAGATGCGGCTTTATGGCATTTAGCTGTCGAAATTATATTTTCAGATGATGACAGTTATATAAACAAAGGAGGAATGGATTATTATGTTTATTTCGATAAATTTAATAACAGGATATTACCAATTGAATATGATGGAAATACAGTTTTTGGTAATATTAATTGGAGTCCATTTTATAATGAAAATAACTCCGATTTTGCTCTTTTAAATAAATTGTTAGCTATACCAGAATTTAGACAAAGGTATTTAGCTCACTTTAGAACTATTTTAAATCAATGTTTTGAGGAAAATTATATTAATAATTTAATTGATTATTATGCTGAATTCATTAATCAAAGTGTTTATGATGATCCTAAAAAGATATATTCTTATGTTAATTTTCTAAATGAAGTAGAAGAATTAAAAGAATATTTTCAAGAAAGAAAATCTTATTTATTATCAAATGATGAGGTCAATCAGGAATCGGTAGAATTTGAAAGTGTGGTTTACTCGGTTAATGGTGTTAATTTTTCTCAACCAAGTTCTTTAGATGAAACTTTAGTTTCAGTAATTTTAGATTCTCCAGATTTAGTAGATCAAGTAAATTTATATTACGGTTCTGGTTTTACAGGTCATTTTGAAAAAGTGCAAATGGAAAATAATTTGAATTATTATTTTTACAATATTCCTGCTCATGACCCTGGTCAATATGTTAGATTCTACATAGAAATAATTGATAAAAATGGTGTTAGGAAATATAATCCCGAAGGCGCTGAACATGATGTATATATATATCAAGTAAAAATGAACCAAGATTTGTTTAGTGATATTGTTATTAATGAGATTATGGCTTCTAATGATTTTACTGCTGTTGATGAATTTGGAGAATTTGATGATTGGATTGAGATTTATAATAAAGGAAATGAGTCAATAAATTTGTCAGGTTATTTTCTATCTGATGATCTTAATAATTTAACAAAATATACTTTTCCAGACGTTATTTTAGACCCCGATCAATATTTCATTGTTTGGGCGGATGATGATGAAGAAGATCAAGGAGATTATAATCATGCTACATTTAAATTATCTGCCTCTGGAGAATCAGTATATTTATCTGATGAAAATCTAAATTTAATTGATAATTGTGTGTTTGGTGAGCAACAAACAGACCAAGGTTTTGCACGTGTACCTAACGGATTTGGAGATTTTGTTATTCAAGCTCCTTCATTTAATTATAATAATGATTTAATATCATCAACTTTGGACGGCTCTAATAATCAAAAAAAACTTATAAAAGTTATTGATATTTTAGGTAAAGAATTAACTAAGAATATTGATGGAATTCAAATTGAAATTTTTAATGATAATACTGCTGTAAAAAAGTTTAAATTAAGATAAAAAATCTTTTTAATTTTATAATATTTCTTTATAATTTTAGTTAAAAATTACAATAATAATATTTACAAATGAATATGAAAAAAACACAAATCTTATTTACTGTTGGTTTAACGTCTCTAGTTTTATCTGTTATTTTTATTTTAATCACAATTATTTCTCCAAAAAAAACAGAAACTATTATTATTAAGGAACAAAATACACCAGTAGAGTTTTCTGGTCCTGTAAACACGAATAATTATTTTGATTTTTCTTCTGCATCTGAAAAAGCAACTAAGGCAGTTGTTCATATAAAATCCAGTCTTGAAAAAACAAAGAATGAAAGTAATCGAATAGAATTCAATCCTTTTGATTTTGATCCTTTTGGAGGAGGTTGGGGTTTTTTTGATGCTCCTAGTAAACCTTCCTCAGGTATGGGTTCTGGTGTTATAATCTCAGAAGATGGATATATTATAACAAATAGTCATGTTGTTCAGGGATTTGACAAGTTTGAAGTAACATTAAATGATTCTAGATTATTTGATGCTGAACTGGTTGGTAAAGACCCCTCAACTGATATAGCAGTTTTAAAAATTAAGGAAAAGAATTTAAATTATTTAAACTTCTCAAACTCAGACTTAGTCAAAGTTGGACAATGGGTACTGGCAGTAGGTAATCCTTTAGATTTAAAATCTACAGTTACTTCTGGAATTATAAGTGCTAAAGCTAGAAATATTAATATATTGAGAGGTGAAAAGTTTTCTGTTGAATCTTTTTTACAAACGGATGCTGCAGTAAACCAAGGAAATAGTGGAGGTGCTCTAGTTGATATTTTCGGTAACCTAATAGGGATTAATACCGCTATTGCAAGTAGAAGTGGGGGGTATGAGGGCTATTCTTTCGCAGTTCCTTCAAATATTGCAAATAAAGTTTGTAGTGATTTAATTGAATATGGAGCAGTTCAAAGAGCTTTACTAGGTGTATTTATTCAGGAATTAAATCCTGATCTTTGTAAGAAATTTGATTTAGATAAAGATATTCGAGGAATTTACATCAGTGGATATACTAGTAATAGTACAGCTGAAAAAAATGGAATTAAAGAAGGAGATGTAATGCAAAAAATTGATGGATCAATTATAAATACAATTCCTCAGTTACAAGAAAAGTTATTACAAAAAAATCCTGGTGATTATATTAATGTTGAAGTTTTGAGGAAAGGTAAATCTAAAACTTTAAAAGTTAAACTAATGAGTTTAGAAGAAGCTTCTGAAATCATGCAAAAATCCTAATGGAAGAAAATATAAAATCTTTTCCAGACCATTTAATTAATAGTTTTTCAAATTTTAATTCCATAAAATTAACAAAGAATAAATTTAATTCTATTCTAATTGTTGGTCAGGGCGGATCTAGTGTAGGAGCCCTAATATTAAGTGATTTACTTAAAAAAGATATTAAAATACCAATTATTGTAAATCACGGATATAAACTTCCCAATTGGGTTTCAAAAGAAACATTAATTATAATTTCTTCCTACTCTGGAAATACCGAAGAAACTTTAAATATTTTTAAACTCTGTATAAATAAAGGTTTTATTCCAGAATGTGTTTCTTCGGGTGGAAAAATTTTAAAGATTTGTAATAAAAATAAAATTAATTTTACTTATTTACCTGAAGGATATCAACCAAGAGAAGCTTTGGGTTTTTCAATTTATGCATTATTTTCAATTTTTTATAAATATGGAATCATTTCTAGAACCAGTTTCATGAAACTAAAAAATTCCTCAAAGCAACTTTCTAAAAGTCAAGCAGAAATTATAAAAAAAGCAAAAGAATTATCTGTTAAGATTTATAATAAAGTTCCAATAATTTACTCATCTAATCTTTTTGTCGGACTTGTAACAAGATTCAAACAACAATTAAATGAAAATTCAAAAAATCTTTGTTGGTTTAATATAATTCCTGAAATGAATCATAATGAAATTGTTGGATGGGATTTATCAAACAAAGATATAAATTCAAATTTTATTTCATTATTCATAAAAAGTCATTTAGATATCAAAAAAAATCATAAAAGAATTGATTTTACTCTTGACTATTTAAAGCAAAAAAAAATTAGTTCAGAGTTAATAATTATGGATAAAGGGGATTTATATTTTCAATATTTATATTTGATTAATTTATTAGATTTTGTTTCTTTTTATTTAGCAGGTAAAAAAAATGTAGACCCTTACAATATTGATTCTATAATAACATTAAAATCTAAATTGAAATAAATTTATGATTAAAGGATTTATATTGGATTTTGATGGTGTAATTATTGATACAAATAACTATCATTTTTTATCATGGAAAAAAAGTTTAAAAGATTTTGATATAAATTTCACTGAATCAGATTATGAAGAAATAAAAGGTTTAAGTAGATTATTGTCAGTTGATTATCTATCTTCAGTTCATAAAGTTATTGAGTCAAATAAACAAAATTTATTAAAAAAGAAAAATGATATTTATTTAAAATTAATTGAAAGTGTAAGTTCCGATGATTTAATGTATGGAGTAAAAGATTTTCTTATAACCTACGGAAAGTCAAAATTAGGAGTAGCTTCCTCAAGTAAAAATGCAAAATATATACTTAAAAAAATTAAATGTGATCATTATTTCGATGTTATTGTTGATGCAAATGATATTCCTGAATCAAAACCAAATCCAAATGTTTTTCTAAAATGTTCAGAGCTACTTGGTTTAAAACCATTTCAGTGTGTAGTTTTTGAAGATTCTGAAAAAGGATTATTAGCATCACAAAAAGGGGGGTTTATAAGCTATTTAGTTGGTAATAAGAAAATAAGTCATTTGACTAATAACTATATTGATAATTTAACATTATACAAATGATACTAATTGCTGATAGTGGTTCAAGTAAAACTGATTGGGCTTATTTTGACAATTCAATAAATCAGTTTAAAATTATTAGAACAATAGGCTTTAACCCTTACTTTATTGACTCTAAAAGAATAATAGAAGAGTTAAATTCTTCTTTTGATTTATTAAAAATTTCAAAATCTGTAAGAAAAGTTTTTTTTTATGGAGCAGGATGCACTGAAGATTCAAAGAAAAATATAATATTTGAATCCTTAAATTCATTTTTTTTAGATTCTGATATTTTTATTGAGAATGATATTTTAGGTGCTTGTTTGTCTGTAAAATCTAAAAAAACTAGTATTAACTGTATTTTAGGGACAGGGTCTATTGCATGTATTTTTGATGGAAGGAAAATAGAAGAATCAGTTCCTTCTTTGGGTTTTATTCTAGGTGATGAGGGAAGTGGTAATTATTTTGGAAAAAAAATATTAAAACTTTACATGACCAACCAGTTACCTAGAAATTTAAAAACTAATTTTGAAAAAAATTTTGATATTTCTTATGAAAAAATAATGACTAATATTTATCATAGTGAAAGGCCAAATTCTTTTCTGTCTTCTTTTTTCCCTTTTTTAGCTAAAAATAAAACCGACCCATATATTTCTAATATTTTAAAAATTGGATTATTAGATTTTTTGAATGTTCACGTTTTTTCTATACCAAATTTTAAAGATTACGATATTAATTTTTTTGGTTCAGTATCAATAATTTTAAAGGATGAAATTATTGAAATTCTAAGAGAGAGAAAATGTAAAATAGGATTATTTATAGATAAACCAATTTTAGGTTTATGTAATTATCATTATAAAAAATAGTTTTTTTAGTAGCTATTAATAAAATACTTTTAAATTTGATTTATGAATCCCTTTTCTTTTATTAAAAGTTTAATACCATTTCAATACTCATTTTCTTATATTTTTTTTGTTTTTGGTTGGGTTAGTTTTTTTTACTCAGGTTTATTTTCTTACTCATTAATTTTATTTGCTTTTGTCTTTCTACCAATTTTAGAACTTTTAACTCCTCCTGGTTTTAAGTTTTTTCAAGGTTTAGATACTAAAAAAGATAGTTTTATTTATGACTTAATACTTTATTTTACAGTTTTTTTACAAATAGTATCACTGATTTTTTTTCTATTTGTAATCAACTATTATGATTTATCTGCTTATGAGTTAGTTGGAAAAGTTTTAGCAATGGGAACTTTATGTGGTCATTCAATCAATATAGCTCATGAATTAGGTCATAGGTCAAATAAGTTCGATCAATTTTTGTCTAAAACACTGCTCTTAACAAGTTTATATATGCATTTTTTTATTGAACATAACAAAGGACACCATGTAAGGGTTGGCACACACAGTGATCCAGCAACAGCACGAAAAGGTGAATGGTTGTATTTCTTTTTTGTTAGATCAATTATTTTTCAGTATATATCTGCTTGGAAAATTGAATTTAAAAGACTAAAAATGAAAAAAAAATATTTTTTTTCACTTAATAATGAAATGATTCAGTTTACTTTAATTCAACTTTTTTTAATTCTTACCATCTTCTACTTAAATATTTTTTCAGGTATAATGTTTTTATTTTCCGCGTTTTTTGGAATCATTTTACTTGAAACAATAAATTATGTTGAACACTATGGGTTAGTAAGAAATTTGAAATCAAATGGTAGACATGAGGCATTATCTGAATTTCATTCTTGGAACTCAGATTTTATTTTAGGAAGATTATTACTCCATCAATTAACGTTACATTCAGACCACCACTTAAAAGCATCGAAAAAATATCAAAAATTAGAAAATATATCCAATGCTCCTAAACATCCTAGTGGTTATCCAGGTATGATGGTATTGGCTTTTTTTCCCCCACTATGGTTTTTTTCCATGAACCCTTTAGTTAATAAGTACAGAATTAAATCAAAAAAAAAAAAATAACTAACATGAAAAATATAATTTTATTCTTAATTCCATTATTTTCTTTGTCTCAAGATTATAGTAAATATATGTCTAAAGGAAATAGTCAAAAACCTACAGGAAAAATTTATGGAAAAATTCAAGATGATAATTCAAAAAACCTACAATTTGCTAACGTTTCATTACTTTCAAATGATTCTATTTTAGAAGGTTTAATTACTGATGAAAAAGGCAGGTTTTTATTTGAAGATATTCAAGTTGGTAAGTATTCCTTGAAAATTAATTATGTTGGTTATGAAACAAAAAAAATAGATGAAATATCAATTACCAAAGATATTAATGTAATCAACTTGAAAAACATTAAACTTGAATTGACAATAAATATGTTAGAGGGTATGAATTTAGTTGATGAAAAACCTATTTATGAAAATAAATTTGAAAAAATTATTTATAATGTTGAAAATGATTTAAGTCAAAATTCTCTTGATGGCATTGATGTTTTAAGTCAGGCTCCACTCCTTGATGTTGATATAGAAGGAAATGTTTCTTTGAGAGGTTCACAAAATATTAAGTTTTTACTTAATGGTAAAGAATCTTCTTTTTTAAAAGGTGATAATGTAGCTGATGTACTTAAAATGATTCCTTCTGAACAAATTAAAAGTGTTGAGGTAATAACGAGTCCAACAGCGAGATACGCAGGTGAGGGTAATGCTGGTATAGTTAATATAATTACTAAACAAGATAAGTTAGAAGGATTTACGGCTGGATTGGGTACAAGTACTGGAACAAGGGTAAATAGAACTAATGGTAATTTTAGTTATGGTAATAATAAATTTGGCATTAGCGGAAGAATTGGTGGGAGATATGGATGGCCAAGGGAAGGAAAAAGTACTTATTATAGAGAAACAATTGGCGAAAATGGAGAAAATTTAAGCATTTTAGAATCTAACGGAAAAACTATAGGGAATTGGGTGGGGCATAACTCCTCTTTAGATGCTTATTATGAATTTAATCCTCAATTAAATATTTTATCATCTCTTTGGTATGGAGGATACAGGAAAACTAATGAGGGAAATTATAATTATTACTCTGATATACAAGGTGAATATGATGTCTTTCAAGAATCTTTAAATACTGATACTGAACTAGAATGGACAACTGATATTGTTAAAACTTTTTTAGATAATGAGAAGAGAGAATTAAGATTTGCTTTTCAGTTAGGAAGAGAATACAATAACGATGAAAGTTTTACAAATCAAGGTTTCTCTACCTTTCAACAAACTGATAGTTTAGATTATGATAATCTTAGTGATGGCTTAGGTCGAGAATATACATTTCAATTAGACTACATTCACCCTATATCTAAATCTTATGAAATTGAATTAGGGGGAAAATTCATTAATAGACTGAGAGAAATTGATTATTCTAACACTCAAGAAACATTTTTTGAAGACGAAAGCGACGAAGGAAATTCTGATTTATTTAGTGCTAATGATATTTTTAACTATGATCAATCAGTTTGGGCAGGATACCTGTCTTCAAGTATGGAGTTTCCTAAGGACATTTCTTTAATAGCTGGAGTAAGATATGAAGGAACAAAAATTAGTGGTCAATACCAGTTAAGTAATCAAAACATAGATGAAAACACATACCATACTTTTTTACCAAGTTTTGTGCTATCAAAAAAAATAGATTTTTCTAAAACATTAAAGTTATCTTATTCAAAAAGATTGATGAGGCCTAGTATGACTTACATTAATCCAAATATTGTTTTTACAGATTCTAAAAACATCAAAATTGGAAATCCAAATCTAAATCCAGAAATAACCCAACAATTTGAATTTGGTTACAGTAGTTTTAAACCTGGTTTTATGACAAATTATTTCATTTATTACAAAAAAACAGATGACATAATAGAAGACTTTATCTCTATATCTGGAGATACTTCAATCACTAATTATTTTAATATCGGAACAAATAACTCATTTGGGTTTAATTTTTTTGGTTCAATTAGAATACCAAATATTATGAATATAAGAGGAGGGGGTGATATTTACACTTACAATGTTTCATCATCGCAATTTTCAGTAAATAATCCTAATGTAGATGATGTAAGACTAGTATTTAAATGGTATTTAAATTCTAAAATTGATTTAGGAAAAAATTATACTTTTGAATGCAGAGGATGGTACAGATCACCAAGACAAACAATTCAAGGAACTATTCCAAGTTTTTCCATGGTTAGTTTTGGATTAAAAAAAGAGTTCAATAATAAACGAGGTTCAATTGGAATTGGCTTAATTGAGCCATGGAATAAGTATAAGTCATTTGAAACTGAATTATCTGGAAATAATTTTAATCAACAATCAAATAATCAAATTTTATTTAGATCAATTCAATTAAATTTTAAATATAAGTTTGGGAAGTTAAAATTTGATCCTATAAAAGGCAAAAGTACAATTAATAACAATGACTTAAAAGATGGTGATGGGGGTGGAGGAGAATATTAAAATTAAGTTTATATGAAAACAATACACGATTGGTTTGATGAATATGGTCAAAGTCATCAAAATAAAACAAATAAAATCATTCATTGGATTTGTATTCCACTAATTTTTTGGAGCATTATTGCATTATTATCTATAATTCCTCAACAATTTATAAAAATAGGTAGTGAATATAATTTTTTACATTTTGGTACAATAGTTATTATTTTGGGATTATTTTTTTATTTAAGATTATCTTTTAAAATTTTTCTTGGGATGTTTGTCTTTTCTTTATATGTTTTACTTGATGTTTACTTTTGGGATACGGTTTTTGGAAGAGATGTTTTAATGTTTTTAGCGATTAGTATTTTTGTATTTTCTTGGATACTTCAATTTTATGGTCATAAAATTGAAGGTAAAAAACCCTCATTTGCAAAAGATATTCAGTTTTTATTAATTGGTCCAGCTTGGTTACTTGGTTATATTTATAAAAAAATTGGAATTAAATTTTAGTTATGGTAGATATTTTTAAAGAGGAATTAAATGTTTCTCAAGATGAAAAAGTTCCTTCAATAGACAGAGGAGAGTTTATAAAAGTAGTTGAAAGTAGAAGAAGTGTAAGGGTTTATAATGATGAAAAAATTCCTGAAAAAGATATTCAAAAATGTTTAGATTTAGCATTACTTGCTGCTAACTCATCAAATCTTCAAGCATGGCAATTTTACTGGGTGAAATCAAATGAAAAAAAGAAAAAATTAGTTAAGTATTGTTTAAATCAACCAGCAGCTAGAACAGCCCAAGAATTAATTGTTTGTGTAGCTAAACCAAGTGCTTGGAAAAAAAATAGCAAAAAAATGTTAGAATTACTTAACTCTAAAGGTAATCCCCCTGAGGCTGTTGTAAATTATTATAAAAAAATAGTTCCATTAGCTTATGACCAAGGATTTTTAGGAATAAAGGGTTTTTTAAAAAAAATTGCAATTTTCTTTTTAAGTTTTTCAAAACCTATTCCAAGGGAGCCAGTTTCTTTTTCTGATATGAAAGTTTGGTCACAAAAAACAACCGCATTAGCTTGTCAAAACTTAATGCTTTCATTAAGAGCGTTTGGATATGATTCTTGTCCAATGGAAGGTATTGATTCTGCAAGAATAAAATCTTTATTAAATCTTCCAAAGTCAGATCAGATTTGTATGGTTATTAGTGCAGGTAAAAGAGCATCAAATGGTGTTTATGGAAAAAGAATTAGGTTCAACAGAGAAGATTTTATCAAGATAGTTTAAATTTTTATCTTTGTTTGAACGAATCTCTTTTGTCTCTATGAAAAAAATTATATTTCTATTAACATATCCTTTTATTTTATTTTCTCAAGTTAACTTTAGTGAAGATATTTCATCAATTATATATAATAATTGTACTGAATGCCATAGGCCGGGACAATCAGGTCCAATGCCATTTACTAATTATTTAGAGGTAGCTGCTTTTGGAAACATGATTAATTATGTAACTGCTATTGATTACATGCCTCCTTGGCATGCTGATACAGAATATTCTTCTTTTCTTGGAGAAAGAGGTTTAACAGATGATGAAAAAAATTTAATTAACGAATGGGTTACTAACGGAATGCCTCAAGGTGATCCTTTACTTGAAGCACAGATTCCAAATTTCCCAGAGGGTTCTGCAATTGGTACACCTGATGCTGTTTTCACAATGGAGGAAGAATATTTGATTGAAGGAAATAATCAAGATGATTATAGAGTTTTTGTTTTTGAAACAAATTTTCCTGAAGATAAATATTTAAAATCTATTGAGATTATTCCTGGTAATTATGCTGCTGTTCATCATGTTTTAATCAATATTGATGATGGTGCATGCGCGGCAATTGATGCTACTACTCCTGAATATGGTTATGAGTGTGAAAGTGGTTTTTGTACAGGTGAAATTCCTCAGATATCAGCTGGATATACTCCGGGAATGGTTCCCCCAGTTTGGAATAATGATGTTGGGATGTTACTTCCTGCAGGTGCAGATATATCTATTCAAATGCATTATGCCCCAAGTCCTATAGACCAATATGATCAATCTACAGTTAATTTATTTTTTAAAGAACAACCTGTTTTAAGAGAAATACAAGTAGAAACAATTGTTGATACTCAATTATTTATTCCAGCCAATGAATTATATGAACACTATGTTTCTTTTGAAATAGAGGAAGATATTAGTTTAATTAGTATTCTACCTCACATGCATTTAATTGGTAAGTCATGGCTTGTTTATGCAGAAAATAATGGAGATACAATTCCAATTATAAGTATTCCAGAATGGGATTTTAACTGGCAAAGTTTTTATCAACCTGAATATATGTTAAAATTACCTCAGGGATACACTCTTCATGCTTATGCTACTTATGATAATACTGCTAATAATCCACTAAACCCTAATTCACCACCTCAAAATATGTATTGGTGCGATTATACAACTTGTGAAATGTTTTTTCTTCCATTTGCCTATGTTGAGTATCAAGAAGGAGATGAAAATATATACCTAGGAAACAGCGAAGATTTAGGATGTACTGATTTAAATGCTTGCAATTATAATCCAAATGCAATAATTGATGATGGTAGTTGTGGAATATCAGATGATTGTGGAGAATGTTTTGTTCCATGTTGTTATAATTTTGAAACTGAAACATGTGATCAAACAGTAAGTCAACAAGACTGTGAATATTTTTGGGCTGATTATAGTATAATTTCTGATCCAGAACAAAATATATTTTGGAATTTGAGTTGTAATTCAGGTTGTACAGATCCTTTAGCTTGTAACTATGATTCAACAATTTTACCTGGTGGTTTTGACGATGGTTCATGTGTTTTTGTTGATGGTATATGCGATACATGTGAAAATGGTGTTGTAATTGATAATGATGCTGATAATGATGGAATCTGCAATGGTGATGAATTAGAAGGCTGTACAGACCCTCTAGCTTGTAATTACAATGAATTTGTAACAAATGATGATGGAAGTTGTGAATATGCTCCAGAGTTTTATGACTGTGAAGGTAACTGTTTACAAGACTTGGATGAAGATGGAATTTGTGATGAATGTAATAGTTTTGAAAATATGGTTGTTGATTGTGAATGTGAATTTTTAGATCCGGCTACCTACACTGTATTTTTTACAAATGTCATTGAAAGTGATTGTATTTTAATTGAAGATTGTTATTGTGAATGTATTAGTGATTTAGATGAAGATGATATTTGTGATGAAAATGACAATTGCCCTGATGAGTATAATCCAAATCAAGAAGATTCAAACGATGATGGAATAGGTGATGCGTGTGACCAAACTAGTTTGAATGAAAATATCAGTAATAGAAAATTAATTAAAGTTGTTGATATTCTTGGAAGAGAAGTTAGGGAATTAAATAAATATACTCTTTTATTTTATGTTTATGATAACGGAGAAATTATTCCAAATTACATCATCAAATAAAGTTGATTTAAAAATAATTTTCTAAAGAAAAAGAGCAAATACTGTTACAATTTTAGTATGAAGAATATATCATTAGTTATTTCTTGTGGTGGTGCTAAGGGATTAGTTGGTGTTGGTGTAATTGAAGAATTAGAACGTAGAGGTTTTAATATTAAGTCTGTTGCTGGAACTTCAATTGGCTCTGTAATACTTGGTATTTATGCTTCTGGAAACTTACAAGAATATAAAAAGTGGATGTTGAAACAGGGTAGAATTGATATTTTGCGAATGATGGATTTTACTATAGATAAGAGAGGAATTATAAAAGGTAAAAAGGTTTTTGATGAGATGAGACCCTTTTTTAAAGATTCTTTAATAGAGAACTTACCGATTCCTTATTGTGCTGTTGCTGCTGATATTAATACATTTGAAGAAGTTGTTTTTAAAAAAGGAAGTTTACATAAAGCAATTAGATCTTCTATTTCTGTTCCATCTCTAATAACTCCAGTGGTAACTGAAGATAAAGTTCTAGTTGATGGTGGATTAGTAAATCCACTTCCACTTTCAAGAGTTCAAAGAACTAAAGATGATATTTTAGTAGCAGTAAATTTAAATTATTACGATTCTAATTATGAAAAAGATATACCACAATATTCATTAGATTATCCTATAATAAATAAAATGTTAAATTATTTTAGCTCATCTTCAAAAAAGGAAGATGCGGGAAATATGGTAAATTTCTTAAATAAAACTGTTTATGTTATGATGAGTCAATTATCAAAAAATTCAATTGATAAATATAAACCTGATATTCTTATAAATATTCCTTATAACATATGTGGTTTTTTTGATTATCATAAAACAAGTGAATTAATTGAATACGGAGTCAAGAAAACTAGCCAAATTTTGGATGAGAAATTAAGTTTGTATAATAATTAATATAATTAATTATACAAAGTATACTATTTTCTAATAAAAAAAAATTAAATTTGTCGACCAAAAAACCTGTAAATTGAAAAAAAATATAATTTTCTTATTCACTCTATTCTTATTAATTTCTTGTGTTAGTAATGAAAAAACCGTTGAATCAAATTCAGATAATTCATCTTCAGAAATTAAGGAAGATATCGTTTTATGCTCCTTTTATATTCCTAAAAATATATCTCCAAAAGTTGAAATATCAGGAACAATAAGTTCAAAAAACAAGGTAGACCTATTAAGTGAGGTTAGTGGTAAACTTAAAACAAAAAAAAATAAATTTAAAGTTGGAAATGAGTTTAAAAAAGGACAAACTCTTATAAGAGTTGAGTCATCTGATTTGAAATTAGAAATTAAATCTGTTAAAAGTGAGTTTTTATCATTGCTCATTCAATGTTTACCTGATCTTAAATTGGACTATCCAGCTTCATTTAATAAATGGGAATCTTATGTTGAGGGTTTTAATATAAATAGAAGATTAAGAAGTCTACCTGATTCAGAAAACAATCAAATAAGGAATTATCTTTCAGGCAGAGGTATTTATAGTCTTTTTTACAGAATAATGTCTTTAGAAAATAAATTAGATAAGTTTTCAATAAAAGCTCCATTTGATTGTGTGGTTACTCAATCTTTCTTATCAACTGGTTCAAATATTGTTATGGGACAAAAAATTGGTCAAATAATAGACAAAAAGAATTATGAAATTACAACTTCTTTAGGTATTTCGGAGTCAGAACTCTTTAAAATTGGTGATCATGCAACTTTAAATTCTGAGGACATTGATAAAACTTTTAGTGCAAAAATAAAGAGAAAAGGAAATCACATCAACACCTTAACTCAAAGTATTGATATTTTTTTTGATATTTCAGATAAAGATTTAAAAGATGGAATGTTTGTAAAAGGTTATGTTACTGGAAAATTACTAAAAAATGTTTATAAAATTCCAAGAAATAAACTTGTTAAAGACAAGAATGTATTCATCAAAAAAAATAACATTTTAGCAGAAAAGGAAATTAAGGTAATTTATTTTGATAATGACTCAGTTATTATTTCTGGTCTTGACAATCAAGACTGTGTTATAGATAATTACAGAAATTACTTCTACGATGGTATGGAAATAAATTAATATTTATGAAAGCTCTTATATCGTACTTTATTAAATATCCCATCACTGCAAATCTTTTAATGTTTCTAATTTTTGTTTTTGGAGTTGTTGGTTTAAATAGTCTTCGCTCTACATTCTTTCCTGAAATGGAGAGTAGGACTATTCTTGTTCAAGCTATTTCTGCTGGTCTTTCTCCGTTAGAAATTGAAGAGTCTATAACAAAAAAAATAGAATATAAATTAGAGGCTGTTTCTGGCGTAAAAAATATTACATCATCCTCTCTTGAAAACACATCTTCAATTTATGTTGAAATGGATCGAGGTTCAGATATGTATGTTGCATTACAAAACGTAAACAATGCGGTAGATCAAATTAGTTTTAATACGGATATAGATGAAATGTTTATCAGAAAAATAGAATTTATTATGCCAACAATAAGTTTTTCTGTTTCATCAAATAAGGATTTAGACTATTTAAAAAATAAAATTGATATAATAGAAGATGATTTAAAATCTGTTGATGGTATTTCAGAAGTATCGATCACTGGTTTACCTGAAAAAGAAATTGAAATTTCTGTAAGTGAAAAGAAGCTTTTAGCTTATAATCTGTCTTTAGATGAAATAAATTCTGCGGTTTTACAAAATAATATAAATCTTTCTGGTGGTAAAATTGAAGTTAATCAGAACCAATACCTTTTACGATCAAATAATAAACAAAATTCAAGTTTAAAATTAAGGGACATTATTATTAGGGTTGATGAAAATGGAAGCCCACTTTATCTAAAAGATATAGCTGATATTAAAGATACTTGGTCTAAATCATCAATTGAACGCTACAGAAAAAATAAAAGATCAATTAATGTCACAATTAGCAACACTGAAACTCAAGATATTTTATTTATAGCCAATTATGTTAAAGATTATGTTTCAAAATTTAATGAAAACAATAACGATACTGACGCTAAAATTTTATTTGATGCTTCAACTCCTTTAAAGCAAAGAATTGATTTATTAACAAAAAACGGGGTAATTGGATTTCTTCTGGTTTTACTCTTTTTAACGATGTTTCTTCATCCAAGAGTGTCTTTTTGGGTTGCCTTAAGTATACCTATTTCATTTTTGGGTATGTTCTTTTTGGCCCCATCTGCTCCAATTACTATTAATATGATGACAATGTATGCTATGATTTTAGTTATAGGAATACTAGTTGATGATGGAATTATTATCGGAGAAAATATTATTAGAAAGTTTGAAAGCGGTTTAAACAGGTATGATGCAGCTGTTGAAGGAACTATGGAAGTTTTTCCTGCTGTTTTTGCTGGAGTTTCAACAACTGCAGTTGCTTTTTTATCTTTTTTCTTTTTTGAGGGAATGATGGGTGAATTTGGATGGCAAATGGGTTTTGTTGTAATTGTTACTTTAATTTTTTCATTAATCGAAGGAGCTTTTATTTTACCAGCTCATATTGCTTACTCTAAAGCACTTGATAAAAAAACTAAAAAAAATAAAATTTCTTTATTTTTTAATAGTATAATAAACACTTTCAGAGATAAATATTACAAACCTTTACTGTCTCTTTTTCTAAAGCGTATTTACCTTGGCTATTTATTTTTTATAGGTTTATTTATAGTTTTTGTTTTCTTAAGTGGAGTTAAGTTTACTTTTTTTCCATCTGTTGAACTTGATGATTTGTATGTTGAATTTAAAATTAAACCTGGTTCAACTATTGAAAAAACAAAAATATATGGTGATAAATTATTGAATATTGTAAATAAAGTCAACAATGAACTAGAAGATTCTTTAAACTCAGCAGTTATTCGCTCCAAGGAATTAAAATTAGGACCAAAATCTCATACAGGTCAGATTCAACTATTTTTAGAAGCTCCAGAAAAAAGAGGGATAAAAGCTTATGATATTGTTGAGAAATTGCGTTCTAATTTGAATGGTTTTGATGGTTTAGAAAACCTAATTATTGGTGTTGGAGATCCTTTTGGAAAACCCCTCTCTTTTGCTTTACTGAGTAATAATAGTGATGATTTAGAAAAAGCTAGTTTATTATTCTCTAAAAAATTAAAGGAAATAGAAGGAGTAGCTGCTGCATCAACCAATTATGAGTTTGGCCCTGATGAAATAAATTTTACGTTAAACGAAAAAGCAAAAAGCTTAGGTTTAACCAATTATCAAATTTTATATCAAGTTAGACAAGGTTTTTTTGGAACTCAAGTACAAGATTTACAAAAAAATAAGGACGAGCTTAAATTATGGATAAGGTTTGATGAAGATGAAAAAAATTCCTTTTCTTCTCTTGAAAATATGAAAATAAAAACTGAAAAAGGAATTTTTCCATTGAGTGAATTAGTAAAATTTCAAATAGATAATAAAATTGTAAGTATAAATAGAAAAAATGGGAGTAAAATTATCGAAATTGAAGGTGAATTAGCAAGTAATACTTCATATAGTTCAGACATAATTTCAGAAGTTGAAAGTAAAATGTTTCCTGAAATTCAAAAAAAGTACCCGTCTGTTAGAATGGAACTTTCTGGTTCTTCTGATGAAGGTACTGTCACTGCAAACTCAATGAAAAAAATTATGCCTGTTTTTGCCTTATTAATATTGTGCATAGTTTTAGTTACTTTTAGATCTAAAGCTCAAACTTTTCTTGTTTTTTTGTTAATGCCTTTTACCTTAGTTGGGGTATATTTTGGTCATTTATTACACGGAATGCCAATAAGTGTTTTATCTGGATTTGGAGTTGTGGCGTTAATAGGAGTCTTAGTAAATGATGCTCTTGTATTTATTACATCATTTAACTTAAGGTTAAAAAAAGGAGAATCATTTTTGTCAGCCTTAGAAATAACTTCAATTAATAGATTTAGACCAATTATATTAACAACAATAACCACTGTTTTTGGTCTCCTTCCATTGATTTTTGAAAAAAGTATGCAAGCACAATTTTTAATACCAATGGCTATATCACTAAGTTATGGTATAATTATGGCTACTTTATTGACCCTATTATTTTTACCAGTTTTATTACTTACAGTAAACAATTTGAGGTTGGTTCTATCTAAAACTAAAATAAGGGAAAGCGTTGAGCCTGCAGTTAAAGAACTAAGAAAAAAAATATGATTAAATATATTCTCATTTTAACCTCAATATTTAGTTTTTCTCAAGAAATTATCACTTTAGAAAAAGCTATTGAGTATTCATTAGAAAATAGTAATGATATAAAAATTGCTAAAAATGAACTTAAAATCAATGATAATAATACATCTTTAGGTAGTGCAGGTCTTTTACCAAGTATTGTAATTAATTCAGGATACAATCAATCTGTTTCTAACTCAGAATTTGAGTTTAATTCATTTCTAGACTTTGGTGGAGGTTCAATGGATGAAATTGAGGCAAATAATGCTTCATCTGCTAGTTTTTCTTCTTCAATTGGTATGAATTATACTCTTTTTAACGGTTTTTCCGGAATTTATACTTTAAAGAAATTTGATTATTTAGATGATTTATCAAAAAATAATCTACAACTCCAAATTGAAAATAAGATAATGGAAGTAGTTATGAAATATTATGAATTCATAAATAAAAAGAATCTTTTTAATCTCTTAGAAGAAACCCATAATATATCAGCAAGTAGATATGAGAGAGTTTTAGAAAAATCTAAATATGGATTAACCTCTAGTTTGGAATTATTAAATGCTGAAATTGATTTAAATACTGATCTTGTGAATTTAAATAATTCAAAAATTGATTATGAAAATTCTAGAAGTGAATTGTTTTTTTTAATGGGAAAAATAGATTCAACTTTTATTTATGATCAAACTATTTTATTTAATGATAGTTTAGAAATTGAAAATTTATTTGTTAAACTAAAACAAAATAATAGTTCAATTCTTATAGCACAATCAAATTTTGATATTGCTAAACAAGACTTAAAAATTTCTAAGTCTAAAGTATATCCCAAAGTAGACCTTTCTACATCTTTCTCCTTCAATAAAAGTGGAAGTGAAACAAGTTTTATAAGTAAACAAACTGACAGAGGATTATTTGGAGTAATTAGCTTACAGTTTCCAATATTTAATGGTGATTTAATTAGAAAAAATATTAAAAACTCTAAAATTAATTTAGAATCAAAAAAATATCAATTAGAAGAAATAACAGATAGGTTAGAGGTCTCTTTAATTAATACTTTTAATTTGTATAAACAAGGATTGAAAAATTTACAAATTCAAAAAAACAATCTTGAAATTTTTGAGCTAAATTTTCAAAAAAGTAAAGAACTATATAAACTTGGACAATTAAATAGTTTACAGTTTAGAGAAGCACAATTAAATTTGTTAAATTTCAAAATAAATTATTCTGCAAATTTATTTAACACTAAAATTCAGGAGTATTTATTATATCAATATTCAGGAATGTTGTTAATTGATAATTAAAAAAATGGTTTCAAAGAAGTGGATTTTTGGTGGGCTTGGTTGGGTGTTTGGAGGCGCCTTAGGGGCGATATTTGGATATGGTATAGGATCTATGTTTGATAACGAACAGCAAGTTTCTAAAGGTACTGATTTTGAGTTAGCACTTCTTTCTCTTGCTGCTGTAATAATTAAAGCTGATGGTGTTATAAAAAAAGAGGAATTAAATTGTGTTAAATCTTTTTTTGTTAAATTTTTTGGTCAATATAAGGCTGATATGTATTTCAAAATTTTTAATGATATTAAAAATAAACCTTTTCCCTCTGTTAGATCAATTTGCTTACAAATTGATAAAAATGTTAATCACTCTGGAAGATTGTTTATAGTTCAGTTTTTATTTTCAATTGCTGCATCTGACAATGAGCTTTTAGATGTGGAAGTTAATTTAATTAAAAAAATATCAAAATACCTTCATATTAATGACTACGATTTTCAATCAATCAAATCTATGTATTTGGTTAGTAATAATGATATCGATAATGATTATAAAATCTTAGAGACTTCAAAATCTTCATCTGATGAAGAAGTCAAAAAAGCCTATAGAAAAATGGCAAAAAAATATCATCCAGATAAACTCCAAAATGTTAGTGATGATATAATTAAAATGGCCCAAGAAAAATTCAATAAAGTGAGTCAAGCATATGAAAGAATAATGAAATCAAGAAAGTGATTCATATTCTTCAATTTTCTTTTTTAACTTTATGTATGTTTAAGAATGTATTTCAAATTATTATTTTCTTTATTCCATTCCTGATTTTTTGTCAAGAAAAAAAGATGTCAAAAAAAGAAGCTATTCAAGAAGTTACCAAACTTAACAACTTATTAAATCAATTAAATACTGAAAATGAGCAGTTATTAAAAAGTATTGAAAACAAAAACAATGAAATAGTTACAAAAAATATTGAAAATGAGGAGTTATTAAAAAGTATTGAAATTAAAAACAGTGAAATAGTAACAAAAAATAATGAATTTGATGCGCTATTTTTAAAAAATAAAAATTTAGAATTAGAATTATCTAAACTTTTAAATGACCTTCAAATTGAAAAAGATCTTGTAATAAAAAATAAAGAAAACTTAAATTTATTTGAAGACTCTGCAAAATCTCTTAGGTCAAAAATTTCTGATATTAAAAATGAAATATTAAGTAAACAAGAAGTAATTGATGAACAAGAAAAAAATATAAATAATCTTAAAGAAGAAATTAACAATTATATATCAAAAATATCTCAGGATAGTATAAAAAGCAAGTTGCAGGAGGATGAAATTAATATTAAAATTAATAAAATTGAAGAGCTAAATTTAAACTTAGATAGTCTAATTAACCTACTAAACAAAAAAAATAAAAGAATAAATAATTTAAAAGACTCTGTTATTTTATCAAAAAAGCAAAAAAAAAAAAAAGTCTTTCTGTTAGAAAAATGGATTTAATTGATTTTAATACATCAATTATTAGTTTAAAAAAAATAGAAGATGATTGGCATTTTTTAAATGATAATTCGGCAAAAAATTTTGTAAAATATTTCTCATTAGAGAACAGAGAAGATTATTTAGATTTTTATAATATGGAATCTCACTATTCTAAATATGACACCCAATATCCTGCATCTTATAATCACAGAAAGTTTTATAAGTTTAAAAATATATCAGAATATGAAAATTCAATTGGAACTTTATTTTCAGGAGTTTGTTATGCTTATAGAAATACATATTTTTTTGATGATATGCTAGAAGATGGTTCTATAGATCAAGATAAAATCTTTAAAAGAGCAAAAAAAGAATCAGGTAATGAAATAATTGTTTATAAAGTAAAAAATGGACTTCCATTTGAAATCTTAATGTATGAATCTGAATGTCACTGGAATGAAAAATATAATAAAAATGTTTGTTTTTATTATTTAAGTGAACACGTCTATCTTAATAAAATAACAGATGAGGATTTAAACCAATCTTTTGTTTTAATAAATAAGTTTTTAAAATACCAAATTGTTAGTAAATACATTAATAAGAACAAAGAATATAGATATAGATATTTTAAAAGTCATGAAAGTAATTTCAAAGTTCAAACTGATAATTGGAGTGAAGAATTTGGACATAGTCATAAGCATAAAAGATATGAATCTGTCCTAAATGGACTTGTTAGAAACTGGAGTGAGCTAAGTGACTATAAAAATATTTTAAAAGGTTACTACTTATCCTCTGAACAAAATTATAAAAATGGTATGAAACATGGTTATTCTAGAGAATGGAAATCTTTTTATGAGAGAGTTAATGATAAGACATATTTTAATTCACCAAGACTTGTTTTCGAGGGTAATTACTTTGAAGATTTAAAAGTTGGTAAACATTTAAATTGGAACTACCAGGGAAGAAATGTTAGATATCGAAAATATGATAAAGATTACATAAACGAATACGGTAAGGCTTCACAAATCGACTCAATTATATATTTATCCTCTGTTGAAAATTATCAACTTTTTAATAATTCTAAAGAAAATAGAACATATAGTTCTCGTCAAATTGGCTTACAATACAGTATTAACAATTACAACTATTCCATCGATGAGGAGTATTTTAAAATTGATTTGTATGATCATAAAATACATTCTTATTACAATAATTATTTTAATTCTTCAGATGAAAAAATTGTTATTTGGAAAGAGTGGGAAAAAGAATTTAATGCTGATAAAAAAAATATAAGAAATGAAGAATTATGGGGATGGCATGATAACAGTCATACTTTAATTGAAGAAAAAAAATATTGGGAAAATGGTGTTTTAAAAAGTAAAACTAATTATCCTTATTCTTATGAACTCAAAGAAAAAAAATGTTACAATAGAAAAAAAGAAAGAGTTCAATGTGATTAACTTATTAAATATGAAATATATATTAGTATTATTATTACCTGCTTTACTATTCTGCCAACAAGAATATAGATATGATTCAAATAAATCTAATTTACCAATTTGGGTAAAAGAAATGTATAAAACTAATCCAAACCCAGCTAAAGTTGAGTCTTTATATAAAGATTATTATAATAAAAATGAGTTTGTAAAAAATAAACATACTCAATATTACAAGAGGTGGTTAAGGTCAATTAGTAGAAAGGTTACAAATTCACAACCTTTAATTGAACAGAAAAAAATAAGCGGTTTACCTGAATGGTATTGTTTAGGCCCTTTTGATTTTGACAAACTAGCTTCTAGCAGTTCTTATGCTGCTGGTGCCGCTCATCTTTACACTGTGGAACAATCTTTGAGCAATTCTGATGTTTTATATGCAGGAGCTGCAACATCAGGGCTGTGGAAATCTACTAATAAAGGAGTTAATTGGTTTCCATTGTTTGATAAAGAGTTGTTAATAAATGAAGTTTACTCAATTGAAATAGATCATACTAATTCAGACGTTATTTTTTTTTCTAACTCAGGTAAATTATATAAATCAACAGATGGGGGCTTAACTTATGAATTATTATTTGAACTAGATTTCATTAAAGATATTGTTATGCATCCAATTGATAATAATATTTTATTTGTTTGTGATGAAAGTGCATTCTATAAAATTGATATAAATGAAAATAATTTGGAAACTATTTTAAATGGAAATTTTTTTGAAATAGAGTTTCATCCAAATAACCCAGAAATAATTTATACAGTAAAGGAGTCAAGTAACAGAACTGTATTTATGAAATCTATTAACGGAGGACAAGATTTTGTAGTTTCTGCAGATTCACCTTGGCCAAATCCTTCATCCCCAGATGAACAAAGAAGAACAGAGATTGCTGTATCTCCAGATGCACCTAATAACGTATACGCTTTAACTACTGGAGCTGTAAATGGCGGAAGTGGTCTCTATGGAATTTATGTAAGTCAAGATATGGGGGACACATGGGAATTTAGATGTTGTGGACCTCAACCTGGTGGAGAGCCAAGCGAGGAAAACCAAAATTTAATGGGTTGGTCTCATGAAGGATTAGATGATGGAGGTCAATACTATTATGACTTAGCATTTGCAGTTGATCCAAATAATGCTAACAGAATTCATGTAGGAGGAGTTAATCACTGGATTTCAGAGGACGGGGGATATACATTTAATTGTCCATCAAAGTGGAGTTGGGCTGATGATCCAGAAAATCAACAATATGTTCACGCTGATATTCATGATATTAAGTACTATGGTGATGATCTTTGGATTGCTTGTGATGGTGGTATTTTTTATTCTGAAAATCAAGGTACACAAATTGAACAAAGAATGTTTGGTATAGCTGGTACTGATTTTTGGGGATTTGGATCTGGATTTTCTGATGGAGGAGTCATGATTGGAGGCACCTATCATAATGCAACACTTTTAAAAGATAATGATACATATGTTCAAGGTGATTCATTAAAAGGTACTTTAGAAACAGGTGGATGGGCCTCTATCTGTGGTGGAGATAATTACAGGGGTTTTGTAAATTTTGGTGACAGTAAAAAAGTTTATTTGGATGATTGGTGTTCAGGAGGGGGTTATGAGCTTTCTAATGACAGAAATATTCCTCTTGAAGGATTTAGTTTACAAGTAGTCAGTAATGCATCATATACTATAGGTGAGTCAAGTAATCTAGAATTCGATCCTAGATGTTATAATATTCTTTATACTGGAAGCGGTGAAATTCTTTATAAATCATTTAATAATGGTTATTCTTCTTTTCCTTTGTATGACTTTGGAGAAAATGTTACATCCATTGAAGTCGCTTGGTCTAATCCTGATATTATTTATGTTGCAACATATGATAGTTATTGGGGAGATAAAAATATATGGAGAACTGATGATGGTGGAGTAACTTTTGTTAATATTACTCCAACATTTCCAGGAATTCAAGAGGATAATTGGATTCCCTATGACATAACAATTAGTGATAATGATCCTCTAAACGTTTGGATAGCAAGATGTCCTAATAGTACTTCATATGACTCTTATGAGTCTAGTAAAGTTTATAATTCTACAAACGGTGGGGAAAGTTGGATGAATCTGACTGGTTCAGGTTTAAATGGAGAAAACATCACTAATATAGAATACCATAGAGGAAGTGATAACGGAATTTACTTAGGTACTAGAACAGGTGTTTACTATAAAAACAGTTCTATGAATTCTTGGTTATTATATAGTAATGGACTGCCTATGAGTACTTTTTCCACTCAGTTAATGTTTGATTATCAAAATAATAAATTAAAGAATGGAACAAACAGAAGTGTATGGGAAGTTGAGTTATATGAAAGTGTCGTCCCATCTGCTCAAATTTCAGCTGATAAATTAACTATTAATTGTTTAGATAACACTGTTTATTTTGTTGATCACTCTGCAATGGTTGATGATAATGCTAGTTGGGAATGGTCTTTTCCTGGAGGAAATCCATCATCGTCAAGCGAAAAAAATCCAGTAGTTACTTATGATCAAGAGGGTAGTTATGATGTTATTTTAACTATTACAAACTCATATGGAACTGATACACAAAATTTGCCAGGATTTATAACATATTCAAATGACCCAATTATTATGGAGGGATTTGATTGTGATGGTAGTTGTCAAGAAAACTTTTCCTCTTTAACTTTGATTGCTGAAGATTCATATGGAGATGGTTGGAATGGAAATATTCTTAATGTATTAATTGACGGAGAACCATTTACTCAATACACTCTTTCCTCTGGTTATTCTGAAGAAATAAACCTTTGTATTCCAAGTTCTAGTTACTGCGTTGAAGTAATTGTAGAAGAGGGTGGGTGGCCTGAAGAAGTGACATGGGAATTAATTGATAGTGAAGAAGTATTATTAAGTGGAGGCTCTCCATTTAGTATCGATTTATATGGTAATTGTCCAATTTATGGTTGTACTGACTCTGATGCCATTAATTTTGATCCAAATGCAGATACTGACGATGGAAGTTGTTGTTTAGGTAATTTTTATACAGTTTTAATGCAAGATAGTTATGGAGATGGCTGGAACGGAAATTCTTTAATAATTAATGGTCAAGAATTAGAACTAGAAGAGGGTAGTGAGGACGAAGAAGTTATTTGTTTGTCATCTTCTATTGATTGTTATAATGTTATTTGTGATGGAGGCGATTGGCAGAGTGAAGTTGAATGGACAATATATAATACAAATGGTGACATAGTTTTATCTGGAGGAGCTCCTTTTAATGATTGTTTTTTGGATGGTTGTACTGATATAGAAGCTTGTAATTTTAATATTAATGCTACTATAGATGATGGTTCTTGTATTTATGAAGGAAATCCAGATTGTGAAAATATTTCAGTAACGGATTACTCTCTATTTTCTAATAAACTTATAAAAGTAAGTGATGTATTAGGTAGAGATGTTTCCATAGACTTAGAGAATAAAATACTATTTCTTATATATGATGATGGAACTGTAAAAAAACACAAAAGAAATATTAAATAATTATGAATATAAATGATAAAAATATAATTGTTACAGGGGGAAGTTTAGGTATTGGTAAAGAAACTGCTTTAAATCTAATAGAAAAAGGAGCTAATGTTTTGGTTACTGGTCGATCAATTGAAAGATTAAAAAAACCCTTTAATAATAACTCTGTTAAATTTCTTGAATTTGATATAGGAGATATAGCTAATATAACTGATAATGCAAAAAAATGCCTTCAATTACTTGATAACAGGGTTGATATATTAATTAATAATGCTGGTACTGGTTTTAGAAGATCTATAGATGAGTTAAAAATTGAGGACTTTTTAGAGGTTTATAATACAAATGTTTTTGGTTTATCATTATTTACAAAAGAGATTGTGCCGATTATGAAAAATCAAAAAAGTGGAACAATCATTAATATAGGATCTACTGCTAGTTTAAAAGGTTATGCAACAGGAAGTATCTATTCATCATCAAAATTTGCAGTTAGATGTCTTTCACAATGTTGGCAGGCCGAATTAAGGCCCTTTAACATCAGGGTTTGTCAAGTAAATCCAAGTGAAGTAACTACTGCATTTGCTAACCCAGAAAGAGTTGAGAGAGATGAAGTTCATAATAAACTCACTCCTAAGGAAATATCTCATGCTATTATTTCAGCTATTGAAATGGATGATAGAGGATTTATTAATGAATTGAATGTTTGGGCTACAAATCCTTTCAATTAGTTATTAATTTTTGATTTTTTTTGCATATCCAAGATTTTCTTTGGTCAGATGTTAATATGGGCGTTACAGGGTTATTTTTTTCAGTAAATTTTTTACCATAGATTTTTAATGTGAAATCAGAAACGTTAAATGGATTTTTAAAATCTTTCAGTTCAGCACCTCCTTTGGCATAACTACCATGCATTACTTTTTGAAGATTTTTTATAAGGGGATTTATTTTTCTTGATTTCATATTTTTCCATTTTTCCTCAGGATGAATTTTTGTTAAATAAAGTGCTTCAGATTTTATATAATTTCCAATTCCAGGAAAGTACTTTTGATTCATTATTAAAGAACAAATGGATTTCTCGTCTCTTATTTTTTCTCTTAAATATTTTACATGACCTTTTATGTCATAATGTGAGCTAAGTATATCGAAGGATGAGTTAAATTTTTCAACTTGTTCTGTCTTTGTTATTATTTTCATTTTTCCGAATTTTCTTACGTCTTTAAAGAATAATTCTTTTTTCTTGTCAAAAACACGAAAATGACAATGTTTTATTAAATCTTTAGACCAACCACCTGTCATACCTAAATGAAAATTGAATATTTCTTTATTATCTAGATCAAGAAATATATTTTTTCCAATAGTATAAGTTGGTTTAAATAATTTTAAGTTTTTATTTACTGTATTGAACACTTCGAAATACTTATTTGAGTAGTATTCAGAAATAATTTCAAAATTAATTGATTTACTTTTTTTAAAAAAAGAGTTAAAATAGTCTGATGCAATTTTTACTTCTGGTCCTTCTGGCATTTTAAAAATATTAAAACAAATTTAAACCTTTAATTCTATTTTTTAGCAATATATAATGAGGCTACGCCAAATGTTAGAGATTTTTGTTTACAGTTTTTGAATCCTATTTTCTTTAAAGTGTCAATGAATTCATTTTTTTCAGGAAATGCTTTTACAGATTGGGTAAAATATTTGTATGCGCTTTCATCTTTTGATATTAACTTTCCAACAAAAGGTAGTAAATAAGAAAAATATAATTTGTAAATCTGTTTGAATGGAAAAATTGATGGGGTAGAGGGTTCAAGAATTATTAAAGTTCCGTTTATTTCTAATACTCTATACATTTCTTTCAATCCTTCTTCCATATTTTCAAAGTTTCTAACACCAAACCCTGCAGTTATAGCTTGAAATGAATTTGATTTATATGGTAATGATTCAGCGTCAGCTAACTCTAAGGTAATTCTTTCAGTTAAATTTCTTTTTTTTATCTTTTGATTCCCTATTTCTAGCATTTTAGGAGAAATATCAACTCCAGTAATTTTTGCATTTTTAATTTTAGAAGCACTTATTGCAATATCAGCAGTTCCAGTAGCAATATCTAGTATAGTTTTAGGATTGTTGTTTAAGTTTTTTACAACTGATTTTCTCCAAAAGTAATCCATTCGAAATGATAAAACAGTATTTAACAAGTCATATGTTTGTGAGATATTATCAAACATGTTTTTGATTTGTTTTTTTTTATTATCAGTGTTTTTATAAGGCTTGATATTTTTTTTGAATTTCATTTTTAAAATTTAAAAAATTAATGATAAAATACAATTATAATAAATTATTTAAATTTGTTTTAGTTGAAAGTTATTTAAAAAAATAACTATAATCAGATTACAAATTTTTAAGTACTTAGGCTTAATAAATCATAAAATTTAATTATGAGGATATTATTTATTTCTATAATTTTTTTTACGTTTTTATTTTTTGATAATTCATTTGCTCAGGTCAATAAAAGAAATTATACAGTAAATTGTGAAGGGACTACCAAACGTGGAACTGCTTGTAAACTCAGGACTTCTTGTAATAATAACCTTTGCTACCATCATGGCGGGAATTGTTATAGTAACTCAAATAATAATTCAAAAACTAATAATTCTTTAAAATTGCCAATTCAAACAATTTCTGGTATGAAATATATTTCAGTTAAGATAGGTGGTGTTTATTATGATTTTTTAATTGATACTGGCGCCTCAACTATGACAGTTGATTCTAAATTAGAAGATAAATTACTTAATTCCAGAAAAATAAGTAGAAGAAATTATAAACCAAAAGCATATTATATCGCGGATGGTACTAAAATAATCTTAAATGAAACTGTTATTTCATCGATTGTAATTGGAGGAAAATTATTTAAAAATGTTAAAGTAGCTATAGGTGATAGTAACACATCTAGGTTACTAGGTATGTCCTTTCTCAATCAGTTTAATTGGAAAATTAGGGGTAATTATTTAGAATTACAATAACTATTATATTTTCTTTTTTGTTAATTAGTAAATCTGAAATTAAAAAATTTAATTATTTTATTTTTTTACTGAATATTAAATGAATCGCAATTCCAAGTGGCATTAACATAACCCCAAAAAATACACTTAATCTCAATATCCAAATATTATCTTTGTTTTTAACACTATTTTGCCAAATCCATCTAGTAGCAAAGATATCTCCAGCCACCATATGAGCCCACATTGCTGTGACACCAGCATTTGTTGATAAACTTTGGCCAATTCCTTCAAGAAAACCTTTCGAATTAGATGGGCTATTAATAAATTCAATTAAACCAATTGGATTGATAATCATAATAATAAACCAGATAAATATAGGGCCCAAGAAAAAGAGGGGTTTATTTAATAAATTTTTTGTTTTGGAGTCATATGGTTTAATTAGCATTGCAAACCAAAATGGTCCAATCCATAGCGTTGATATTATAAATGAAATTATATATAAGTCCATGATTAATTTTTATTTATATGTTTTAATGCTTCTCTATTACTAAGGTTACTTAATTTATTTTTATTCACAAAATTTATAACCCACTCTTTATTTGTTTTTCCATATTCTCTTAAAATCCAACCAATTGCTTTATTTATAAAAAATTCCTTTGAATTAGATAATGGAACTATTATTCTATAAAGTAAATCAGTATTCAATGTTTCTTTATATTTTAATTGGAATAATATGGCTGATCTTTTTAGCCAAATGTTATTTGATAATATCCATTTTTGAGTATTTTTTTCAATTTCTTCAGGGTAAAGTTTAAAATATTTACCTAAAATTTTTGGCGATAAGAAATCTATGGTATCCCACCAAGGTTTGTTGATAATCATATACTCAATCAACTGTATGTCTTCAGCTTTAAATTTTTTATGATTTGAGTATAACAATTCTTGTGCTAAATACTGATAATCTCTTCCATTTAGATTCCAAAGTTTATAGATAAATTTATTTAAATCATTTATTTCCAGGTTCTGGAAGAACTTTTTTTGTATTTCTCTTCTTTTATTTGCAGTTAAGCCTATAAATTCAAACTGATTCCTCATATATGCTTTTTGTGATTTGGCAATACTAGGATTTGAATGTTTATTGAATTCTTTTTCTAGAGATTTAATTAATTCAATAGATTTCATTAACAATGGGAATAATTAAACTGATAAATTCTTTTCTCTTATCCCTTTAAATTCAAGGAATTCTTTATAATCCATTAATTTATCATGAGTGTTCCCAGGTGTAATTTCAATAATTCTATTAGCAACAGTCTCATTTAACTCATGATCATGAGATGAAAATAAAATAGTACCTTTAAAGTTTTTCATTGAATTATTAAGTGCTTGTATTGATTCTAAATCTAAGTGATTTGTAGGGTCATCAAAAATCAACAAATTTCCTTCATTTAACATCATTTTTGAAAACATACATCTCACTTTTTCTCCCCCTGATAAAACACTTGTTGACTTGAGAACTTCTTCTCCACTAAATAACATTTTTCCTAAAAATCCTCTTACATATTGATCATCTTTATCTTCAGAAAATTCTCTTAACCAATCAATTAAGTTATCACTAGATTTAAAGTATTCATCATGGTCATTAGGAAAATAAGAGTGCTTGATAGTTTGTCCATATGAAAATTCACCTGTTAAAGGCTCTTTTTCACCGCTTAAAATTTGATATAAATAAGTTAAGGCTTGTTTGTTATCTGCTAAAAAACATATTTTATCTCCTTTATTAACTACAAAACTTAATTTTTCAAATAAAATTTCTCCGTTTTCATCTTTAGCTGATAAATTTTTAACTTCTAAAATTTGATCACCGGCTTCTCTGAACTGATTAAAAATAATAGCGGGATACTTTCTAGCTGATGGTTTCATCTCATCAATATTGATTTTTTCTAATAGTTTTTTTCTACTTGTCGCTTGCCTACTTTTAGAGGCATTAGCACTAAATCTAGCAATAAAGCTTTGTAATTCTTTCTTTTTCTCTTCAGCTTTTTTATTTGCAGCAGCTCGTTGACTAATCATTAATTGACTAGACTCATACCAAAAAGTATAATTCCCTGTAAATAACTGAACTTTTTGAAAGTCTATATCAACAATATTTGTACATACTGTATCTAAAAAATGTCTATTATGTGAAACAACAATAACAGTATTTTTGAATTTAAGTAAAAATTCTTCAAGCCAGAAAATTGTTTTTAAATCAAGGTTGTTTGTTGGCTCATCTAATATTAAGCAGTCTGGATTACCAAATAATGCTTGAGCTAATAATACTTTAACCTTAGTGATAGGTTCAACATCCTTCATTAGATGTGAGTGTTCTTCAGTGGGTACACCCATTCCACATAACATATCAGCTGCATTTGATTCAGCGCTCCAACCATCCATTTCTTGAAATATTTCCTCCAATTTACCTACTTCAATACCGTCTTGGTCATTAAAGTCTGGTTTAGCGTAAATTGCATCTTTTCTTTGCATTACTTCCCACAATTTATGATGCCCCATCATAACAGTTTGTAGAATTGAAACGTCATTATATTCATTGTGATCTTGTTTTAAAATAGAGAGTCTTTTTTCAGGGTCTATAGAAACACTTCCTGAGTTAGGGTCAATTTCTGAGTTTAGTATCTTTAGGAAAGTTGATTTTCCAGCTCCGTTAGCTCCAATAACACCATAGCACCTTTCACCATGAAATTTAATATTTACATTATCAAATAAAACTCTTTTTCCAAATTGAAGAGATAAATTATTAACAGTTATCATATTTTATTTTTTTGGATAAATTTAAGTAATTAGTTTTTTAAATCTAAAATTAAAATAGTTGTTTTATTTACTACATAGTTTTTATTAATACAACATAATTTTTTAAAACTTTTACTTGATAATTTAATGGATGATTTTTAAGTGAACTATCATTTGGAATATCTAAGACAGGTTTAACAGAGTTTATTAATTTATAAAGATATGTTGACTTAACAGAGTAAGATACTGAGTCAAATACTTCCCCTTCTAACTTTGCAGTGTTTATTCCTATTAAATTTCCGTTAAAATCAAATAAAGGACCTCCACTATTTCCTCCCTGAATAGCTGTATTTGTTTGAAAAAATCTCTTATCGTCATTTACTCCAGATTTTGAACTAATTCTTCCATCTGTAAATTTTATTTCCTTTCCCATGAGATCTAATGCGTATGGAAAACCTAATGCAAATACTTCGCTTCCTAAATCACCAATACCTAAATCTGCTCTGAGTTCTCCATGTATTTTAAATGGAATTTTTTTAATTCCTTTAAATTTAGAATCATTAATTTTCAATATTGCTAAATCATTTTTCTTATCAATCTTGATTACTCTTGTTTTAAATGTTATTTTTTTTCCAAAATATTTAAATTCAATTCCTATTAAACTAGTATTTTCAATAACGTGATAATTTGTAGCAATATGACCATCTTTTGAAATAAAAAAACCAGTACCATTTCCAGACCAAATAAATGCATTAGAGTTTAAATCAGTTTCGTGATGATTCTCACTTTCGTGATGATTCTCACTTTCGTAATTTATATGAGTGTCCTCTTGATTTTCATTTGTCCATGTATAAATAGAAGCATAAAATAATAATAATGAAATAATTAAAATGGAGGATTCCTCTAGATTTGTTTTGTCAGTTAAAAACTTTGATAGTTCAAAAAGTTCTAAATTTAGTCCTGTAATAGTATTTAACCAATTATTTAATTCAAGTTGATCATAAATAATTAAAAATAGGGCCCCACCAGTTAATACTTGTATAAATGAGAAAAAATCCTTCATTTTTTAAACAAAATATTTTATTTATTTTTTTTTGCGTTTGCTTTTATTTTATCCTCCTCAGCTTCTTTATTTTTTTTAATTCTTTCATTTAATTCTTCTAAAGAGATACCTAGCTTTTTAGCTAATTTTTCAAGATTATCCATATTTATTTAATTTGTTTAAAGTAAGATCAATTCAATTTAATTTTTTTTTTTTAAATTGTAAAAAAACACCCCATGAATTCAAATAAAAAAAAGATAGATATTAAAGATGTTAATAAAACGATTGAATCTCAGTCATTTGTTGAAAGAATCTTTGAAAAAGGATTGTGGAACGTCAGATTTGTAGTCCTATTAGCAGTTCTTTTTTCAATTTTAGCTGCTATTTCATTGTTTATTTTAGGTAGTTATGAAATAGTTCATACCATTATTAATAAAAATCCTATTACTAATCAACAAGAAATAAATGATCATTTTCCTATGCTGTTGAAATTAATTTCAGCAATAGATTTGTATCTGATAGGAGTTGTTTTGTTGATATTTGGTTTTGGATTATATGAATTATTTATTTCTAAAATTGATATAGCAAGAAAAGATGAATCTGTTACCATTCTTGAAATAGATAATCTTGATGAGTTAAAGTCAAAGTTAATTAATGTAATTATAATGGTTTTAATTATTTCATTTTTTGAGAGTATTTTAAAAACTACATCAAAATTTACAGAACCAAATGATATGGTCTTATTTGCACTTTCTATTTTAGCAGTTGCAATTGGTGTATTTTTTATCAGATATCATAAAAAATGATAGTTAAAATTTAAATTAATGAAATTAATTGAGGAAAATCCATTCAGAATTTTAGGAGTTATTAGTAATGCTTCTGCAAAAGAAACTGATGAATCTGAAGTTAAAATTATTAGATATCTTGATGTGGGTAAAACAGCTTCTCTAAAATTTGATATCTCACCTCCTTTGAAGCTAATTAATAGAACACAAAATTTAGTAATTCAAGCAAAAAATAAAATTCATGACGATTTTGAAAAGTTATCACATTCTATTTTTTGGTTTGTTAATAGTTCAATGGTAGATAAAATTGCACTTGACAAACTCTCATCAGACAAAAATATTGAAAAGGCACTTGATACGTTTAGAAAAGGTAGTGACAGTTTTGTGATTTCAAAAAAATCTTTTTCTTCTATTATAAATTTTAGTAGTCTTGAAATTATTAATTATTCTTTTCACAAAGACAAAGAAAGAATTAAGAGGTCTATTAGACACAAATATGAAATTATTAATAATGAAGATGTTTTCGTTGAATTTGAAAAAATTGTGACATCAAAGGAAAGAAAAATTTCCAGAATTGATTTCAAAAATAAGTTTGTTGAAAATACTAAATTATTATTCAAGGAATTATTTCCTAGGTCTAATCAATATAATTTATTACTAGATGTTTTTTCCGATGACCAAACATTAGTTAAAGAAATTGAGACTAACAGCGTTAATGATTTAATAAATGAAATTAATTTAGAAATTATATCATTCAATGATTTTTTTAATTTAAATAAATCAAAGTCAAAATCTCAAATCCTCAATTTAAAAACTAAAATTTTAAAGAAGGGCAGTGATTTAGTAAATTCAACTAAACCAAAATTAAATAAATTAAAAAGTATTGTAGGAAAAAGTAATTTTCAGTATACTTCTCAGGTGGACTTAGTTTATGGTTGTTTAAACGCGTCCGTAATATTACTTTATAATATTGAAAGTGGAATTCTATATGAATCTATGGATATAGGTCCTCATGCTGCAATTTTAGTTTTAAAAAAGACTAACTTCAAGAAATATGTAACTATTCTTGATGAAGCAAAAATGGATTTGATTTCTGTTAATTGCAAGATAAAATCTTTAATAATAAAAAACCTTCAAGTAATTAGAAAAAATCATACAGATTTAGAAAAAAATAAATCAGAATTAAGAAGAAGAGAAAGGCAAAGTACATATAATACAAATTATTATAATAACAGTGGAACAAGTACAAACTCTGACTGTTTTGTAGCTACTGCAACAATGAACAATAATAATCACCCAATAGTTGTTGATTTAAGGAAATTTAGAGATCAATTTTTATTACAAAATAAATATGGAAGAATATTTATAAAGTTGTATTATTTTTTTGGGCCTTATCTCGCAAAATTAATTTCTTCAAGTGTTCTTTTAAGAAAAATTTCATTAATGATTCTCATTAGCCCACTTCATAATATTATAAAAAATAAATTTTTAAATAAATAACTATGAAAAAATTACTGTTTATAATAATATTCGTGTATACTCAAATGCATAGTCAAGTCTTAATTGATTCTTTTGATATAGAGAATATTACCAACCAAATTGAAAATTTAAACACAAAATTTGATAAATTAAAATCATTAGAAAATGAAGTAAATAAATCTAGAAATAGCTTAGATAGTTTATTAATTTTATTCAATGCTTTAAAAGAGATAAACGAAGAAAATTCAGAAAAAATTGACGAACTACAAGAAAGATTTTACGATGGAAAAGGAAAGGAAAAAAGAGATTATTTGGAAGAAAAAGCCGATTCTTCAACTTATTTGATGATTAAAAATTTGGAGTTTAAGCTAGCGGAAGAATTAAAAATTTCTAGAGATTCTTTGAAAATTTTACTTAAAAAGCAAGAAGCACAGCAAGAATCTATAAATATTAATGAATCTAAAGCTAATAATAATAAATATTTGAGTTTAATAATTGGATTATTATTAATCATAACCTTTTTTATTATTTATTTTTTATTAATGAAGAATAAAAAGAAAGTTCAAGGGGTTTTAGAAATGGATAAAAAAATTAAAAATATTTTAGAAAAACAATTAACTATTTTAGAGCAACCTAAAACAACAACTCCTTCCAGCAACGAACTTGATACAATTAAAGAAGTTGCTGACGAAATTATTACTATGGAAAATAATATATTTCAAATGGATAAGTCAACCAGAGGATTGAATAGAATAGAAAGAGCCATAACAAACATGAGAAATAACTTTAAAATCAAAGGTTATGATATTCCAATTCTTTTAGGAAATGAATATCGAGACGGAGATATAGTGGAGGTTATTTCAGAAGAAACTGGTATTCCATCCATTGAAAAAGGAAAGAGAATTATTACACATATCGTAAAACCCCAAATCAATCATAATAATAAAGTGATTCAAAGAGCAAAAGTTAAACTTAAATCAAATTTATAAAATGGCAAGACAAAAAATAGAATATGGAATAGACCTTGGTACAACTAACTCAGGAATAGCTAGAATGGAACATGGTATCTCTACGATACTTGAAATTGATAATAGTAAAACAGTTCCCTCTGTAGTTTTATTTGATAGAAGAGATAATCCAATTGTTGGGATTACTGCATACAACTCTACTAAACCAAAATTTGTTGAATTTAAAAGAGATATGGGTAAAAAAGAGTTACAAGACAATTCAAATGCTCAATTATCAAATGGAACAAAAATAACACCGGAATTTTTATCATCTCAATTATTGAAAAAACTGAAAGAAAGAGTTAATGACGAAGTTTTTAAGTCAGTAGTTATTACTGTTCCCGCCATGTTTGATTTAGGACAAGTTGATGCAACAAAAAGAGCAGCTAAGCTTGCAGGTTTTGAACAAGTCGACATTCTAATGGAACCTGTTGCTGCTGCTACAGCTTTCGGAAGAAATAATCTAGGTAAAAATGGTAACTGGTTAATTTTTGATTTTGGTGGTGGTACTTTTGATGCTTCTATTGTTAAATCAGAAGATGGAATAATGAAGGTAATTGGATCTGAGGGAGATAATAAATTGGGAGGAGGTGATTTAGATAGGTCAATCATTAATGATGTCATTTTACCAGTGCTCAAAAAAAATTATAATATTGATAATCTTATTAAAGATAAATCATCAATATTATATGGTATGTTAAAAGTTCATGCAGATCAGATAAAAAAAGATTTGTCTTTTAAAGATGAAGTTGATTTTTTAAGCGATTTAGATGCTTATGGTAATGATGAAGATGGTAAAGAAATTGAGTTAGAACACAAATTTACTGTTGATGACGTTTGTAAATTATTTGAACCCATTTTTAAAAAAGCTATTGATTGTGTAAAGGTACTTCTCAAGAGAAAAAAATTAACAATTAATGAAATTGACGAATTGATTTTAGTAGGCGGACCAACTCAAATCCCGATGTTTAGAAAAATGATAGAAAAAGAATTAATGAAACCAAATTGTGATTTAAATCCAATGACTGCTGTAGCTGAGGGTGCTGCTATATATGCAGCAAATATAAATAATCAGATTTCAGATCATGGAAATAAAATTGGTGGTGAAGAAAGTGATGATGAAATAATTGAAGATTTAATTGAAGTAAATTATGAAGCTAATTGTGTGACAGACGTTGTTCCTGTCTCAATTATTAAGAAAGATAAATCAAAAAAAATATTTGCAATTATTGAAAAAGATGATGGATCTTGGAAGTCAGTAAAACAAGAACTTGATGATGTATTTGAACTTGAAAATTTAAATAGGGGAGTCAATAAATTTTTAATTAAACTTTTTGATGAATCTTCAGGAACTATGACATCTAATATTTCTGAAATTATAATTACTCACGGAGTAGCTAATCCTAAATCTTCTCTCCCTTATTTCATTGGAATAGATGTTGCAGATACAAGAAGAAACAGAACTATATTTAGATCTTTAAAAGGTCTTGAAGTTGATAATCCGCTACCTGCAATAGGTTTATCTAAACCTAATGGGGATCTTTTTACACCCAAAGAAATTAGACCTGGTGTTGAAGAAGATAAACTTAAAATTAAAATTTACCAAGCTGCTTCAAATGCAGAAGGTTCAAGAAGTATTTTAAATAAGTACAGTGGTTTAGAATTTGAAATTAATGGAAGTAATATTCCAAAACTAATTCCTGCAAATTCTATTATTCATATTACTATTAATGTTTCCGTAGACCAAACAATTAAGTTTGAAGCAGAATTTCCAGAGCTAGATTTGCTAATTGATGATCTACCTCCTGCTGAAATTAAAGCTCAAGAATCTGCTCAGTTAGAGCAAATTGATTTTTTATTTAAAGAAGCACATGATATAATAGAAAATTTATCCAGTTCTTTGCCACTGCCCCCAAATTTAAATGAAATGAAAGAGCAATTTGATTCAATAAAAGATTCTTGGGAAAAGAATAAAGATAGTGATCAAACTTATAATAATTTACAGTCACTAGTTTTAAAACTTGATGTTGCTATTGATAAATTAGAATGGCCTAAACTTCAAGACAAAATTAATGAATCATTAAAAGTTCTTGAGGATTTAGTTTCTAAATGTGAAACTCAAAATTTAAAAGGAAACCAAGAAGACAGAGCTGATTTAAATAGATTCAAAGATCAGTTTAAGCAAGTTAAAGATGCTCAAAATCAAGATTTAGGTCAAAAATTATTTGATGAAATCCAAAGGAAAGATTTTGAAATAAGAGATAGACATGCAGGAAAAGAGCAGGCTATAATGTATATTAGAAGTTTTAATCAACAATTTCAATCTGTTAAGTGGAGAAATAAATCTGTAGCAAGAATTGAGGTAGATAAGGGGATGCAAATGATAAACACTGGTGCCTCAGAGGGAGAATTAAAAAATCAGTTAGGTATTATATTTTCTCAAATGATTGACCCAAATCAAGGCTTTGGTGATGACGTTATCAGAAATTAAGTATTATGTTTAAAAAAAATGATATAATTAACAATGAATTTGAAATACTTTTTCCTATTCAAAATACAACATATGGCTCATCTTACAGAGCAAAAAAAATTGATAATGGAAAAATTTACATGATAAAAGTCTATGAGAAATCTAGACTTTTAGATTGGCATATTGATGAAAACGGAAAGTTAATTGAGGCAGAAATTCATAAAAATATTAATCACCCCAACATCTCTAAATTTGTTTCGTGTAATTTAATTACTCATGATAACCAAGATTTATTTTTATATGTAGTGGAATTTATTAGTGGTGAAACTTTACAGGAAAAAATGGATAGAGATGGTCATCCAAACAGTACTATAGCAAAACAATGGATGGAAAAAATCATGTTAGCTGTTTCTTATTTACATGAATTACCAAACCAAGTAATTCATGGTGATATAACACCATTGAATATTATGCTTGATATGAGTTCTGGTGTTCTTGAGCCTGTTTTATTTGATTTTGGTTTAGCTAAATTCAAGAACTATAAAACATCATATAATTCAACTGTACCATCAATATTTTATTGTTCCACTGAATTGTTTGATGGTCAGTTCTCTGTTAAAAGTGATATTTTTTCTTTAGGCTCACTTTATTATTGTTTATTAGAGGGTTATTTTCCTCATCATGAAAAATTTAACATAAGTGATATTAATAGTATAGAACTTAAAGAAAAAATAATTGAGAACAGAAACTCTAAATTAATCTTCAACCCAATTAATAATTTGGATGATAATATTAAATCAAGTATTATAAAATGTTTATTGCCAAATTCTTCAAGATTTGAATCTGTCAATGAATTTCACCAATTTTTAACGAATAAAAAGTTAATTTCTCACGAAGATGTTAAAAGGGAAGAAATTAAAGCTGTAATTTCAAAAAAAGAAGGAGAGGGATTTAAGAAAATTGCAGGAATGGATAATTTAAAAGAAATGATTAAAGAAGAGGTTATTAATCCATTAAAAGATCCAGAGTCCCATAAGGATTACGGTATTGAACCACCAAATGGTGTATTATTTTATGGGCCTCCAGGTTGCGGAAAAACATTTTTTGCAGAATGTTTATCAGAAGAAATTGGTTTTAATTTTATGAAAGTAAAACCATCAGATGTTGGTAGCAAATATGTTCACGGAGGAAAGGAAAAAATAAAAGAATTATTTGACTCAGCAAAAGAAAATGCTCCAACAATATTATTTTTAGATGAGATAGATGCAATGATTCCGGACAGAGAAAGTGGGGATATTGGTCATCACTATGCATCTGAGGTAAATGAATGGCTTGTTCAATTAAATAATGTTGGTCAATCTGATGTATTTATAATTGCTGCTACAAATAAAATGGAAAAAATTGATTCAGCTGTTCTACGTGCAGGAAGATTTGATAAAAAAATATTAATAGCGGTACCAGATTTTGAATCAAGAAAAGCTTTATTTGAATTATATTTAAACATTAGAAAAAAAGTGTTATCTGATGATTTGAATCTTGATAAATTAAGTGAATTAACAAATAATTATGTCGCTGTTGATATAAAACTTATTATTAATGACTCTGCACGAAAGGCTTTGAAAAATAGATCAAAGATTTCACAGGAAATAATTGAAAAAGTTATTCAAGAAACAACTCCTTCTGTGACAGAAAAAGAAATTTCAAGATATTCTGAAAATAAAGGCGAATCAAAAAATAATAAAAATAAAATAGGTTTTAAAAAATAAAAAAATGAATCAGAAAGATTTTACATTAAACTTAATAAAAATTGGTTTTTGTTCAATGGCATGTGATGGCGATATTCATCAAGATGAAATAAATATTTTAAATAATATTGCTCAAAAGGATTTCTATTTCAGTGGTTATAAAATCAGTAATGAAATTGAAATTCTAAGTAGTGATTTTAAAGTAAATGGAATTCGTTTTATTGATACTGTTTTAAATGAACAAGTAGTTTTAGATTATACAGAATCTCAAAAATTAATTCTAATTGAAGTTGCTATTGGTATTATTAAGGCTGATAGAAAAATTGAAAAAGAAGAAATAGATTTTGTTAATAAACTTATAATAAATTTAAAAGTACCCTCTGAGTTTATTAGACTAAGGTTTGGGAACTGGGATACTCTTGATGATAAAGGAATTGATTCTATTAATTTAAAATAAGATTATGGATATTTCTTTAGTCATGATGAAATATATTGGTTTTTTTTATTTATTATTTGGTATTGCATTAGTATCAAATAATAAAATATATGATTTGTTACTAGATATTTTTGATAATGATTCTAAATTATTCATCCTTGGCTTTTTAACAATTTTATTTAGTCTTCCCATTGTAATTTTTCACAACATATGGAATGATTTATTAACTGGATTTATTAGTTTTTTAGGTTGGGTTGGTTTATTTAAAGGTTTTTTTCAAATTACTTTTACTTCTTTTGTAAAAAAAAAGGCTAAATCAAACCTTTCAATCTTAAAATTAAAAATAAGAGGTTTTTTGTCAATCATTATAGGTTTATTCTTTCTTTTTTACTCATATTTTTTTAAATGATTTAATATTTAATTTTAACTATTTATAAGAAATAACTAATGAATACATTCGAGGTTAAATACGATGGAAATCTAAGAACTACCGCGATTCACCTTGACTCTGGTTCAAAATTAAATACAGATGCCCCAAAAGATAATCACGGACTGGGTGAACAATTTTCTCCAACTGACATGCTATGTTCTTCATTAGCTAGTTGTATTTTAACTATTATGGCAATTGCTGTTGAAAAAAATGGTATTGATATTAAGAATACTATTGCTACAGTAAAAAAAACTATGGCCAATAACCCAAGAAGAATATCAAAAATTGACATAGATATAATATTTCCTAGGGATTATGATTATAAAATAAAAACTATTCTCGAGAGAGCAGCTAAAAATTGTCCAGTTCATCATTCTTTGTCTGAAAAAATTGAAAAAAATATTTCATTTAAATACTTGAGTTAAATATTCCTTATAATTTAAATAATTCTTTAATTTTAAATAATGATCAAAATATTTTTACACGTTCTATGTATAATGATAATTTTTTTTTCATCATGTAGGATAAACAATAATGACGATAAGCTTATTAACTTTTACTATTGGAAACAAAATTTTCATCTTAATGAGGCTCAAGAATCTTTGTTAGAAAATAATAGGAGTAACAAAATTTATTGTAAATATTTTGATGTTGTTAGCGAAAAAAAAAAAACAATTCCAATCTCAAAAATTCAATTTGATACAGTTCCTTCTTTATCTATAGTGCCTTGTATTTTTATAAAAAACAATGTTTTTTTATTAGATAATTTAAATAAACTTCCTGATCAGGTTTTAAATCTAATTAATCAAATTAATCAAAAACATAATATTCAAATAAATGAAATTCAATTTGATTGTGACTGGACATCTAAAACAAGAGAAAATTATTTTCACTTTTTAAACCAAATAAAACAAAAACTTGGAAAAAATATCTCTGTAACTTCTACAATCAGGTTACATCAGTATAAATATTACAATGAAACAGGAATTCCACCTGTTGATAAGGTTGTTTTAATGTGTTATAATATGGGAGATATTACTGATGTAAACGAAGAAAACTCTATTTTAAGTTTAAATATTTTAAAACAATATGTTAAGAAAGAATTTAACTATCCTGTAGATATTGATATTGCATTACCAATATATAAGTGGGGTTTGATATATAGACTCAATGAGTTAGCATTTATAATTAATAATATTGATGAAGAAAATATTTTTAATTTTAAATGGAAAAAAATGAAGAAAAATTTCTTTAAATCTTATGATAATTTTTATTTTGAAAATCATTATGTATATCTTGATGATATATTAAGAATTGAGAGGTCTAATCACAATGAAATTAGTAAGTCAATATCATACATTAAAAAAGAAGGAATAGATTTTAACGAGCTAATATTATATCATTTAAGTCAAAACCAAATAGAAGAATATACAAATGAATTTTTTGAAAATTTACACAATCTTATTAATAATTAATTTTATTCCTCGAATTTCAAGTGCTTGTGGTGGAGTTGGATTATGGGGGCCTTTTGATGAAGTTAAATTTAGTTTTTTATTTGACCCATCATTAGTATTAAGCTCAAAAACAGACTATCTAGTTTATAATAATAATTATAATGGATATTATATTAATGATGAAAATAATTGGACAGATAATTTAGATTCCTGGGCTGTATTTTTAGAGAATAAATATGAAATATCTGATTTGAAATCGACTATTTATAGAGATTTTCCATTTCAAACATTTTTGATAGAACTTCAAAATCTTAGAAAAAAGCAAAAAAAAAATATAGATATTGATGACAAAGAAGAAAGTTTCATAAATTATTTAAAACTAGCCTTAGATGTTGAGAATCTGCTTTACGAAAATTATGATTCATGGAATTATTATAATAATGTTGACACTAGCAAAATTAATGATATTGTTGAGTTATTGCAACTTTCAATAAAACATGAAAAATTTAATTTTCTTAAAGAAAGGTATGCTTATCAATTAATCAAATTATTTCGATATAATAAAAAATATCATGCAGCTAGAGAAGTTTACAAGAGTTACTTTTTAAATAAAAATTCAAAAAGTTTCATAAGTTATTGGGCTATGGATCAATATGCGGGTATTTTGAGAAAATTAGGTGATTTAACAAGTTCGAATTACTATTTTCTTAAAGTTATTATTAATTCTCCAAGTAAAAGAATTTCAGCATTTACAAGCTTCAATATAACCACTCAAGAAGAATTTGATAAGACCGAAAATATGTGTTCAACTAATAAAGAAAAAATATTTCTTTATTATTTAAGAGCAAACAATCGGATGAGTTTAATTCTACATGAAATGGAAAACGTATTAAATACTAAAGTTTTTAATATCGATGATAATCTTTTGAAACATGATATATTGAAAATATTAATGACGCGTCAAATTAATTTCATAGACCCATTTTCTTTAAAAGATCAAACGAATAAGGATTACATATATAAATTGATTTTGTTCAACAAAAAAATGATTAAATTAAAAAAACAGGATGTATTCTGGGAATTGTCATTGTCATATTTATACTACCTGAACAATCAATTAAATGAATCAGAATATGTTTTACATTCTATGAATAACTTGACAAAGGAACAAGGTTTACAAAGAAATATTATCAAAAATTTACTTTTTTTAAAATCAAAAGACAAATTTAATGATGCTGATGAAGAATACTTAGGAAATTTATTATTTACAATTCAAGATAAATTTGATGCATATAAGCCTAAAAATGCATATTATCAATTGCATATTTTACTTAAAAGTGAAATTTCAAAAAAATCAACTAATCAATTATATAAAAATGTTTTTGATAATGGTGGTGCAGGCCTTAATCCTGTAAATTATCTCTACTACAGTGATTTGGATATTATAAATCGACATTTGTTTAATATCAATAACACAAAAAATTCTGCTTTAAAGGATTATGTTCTCAAAAAAAATTATGTGAATATAATATTAGAAAGAAAGGGGACTCTTTTAATGAGAAAGCCTGAAAACTTAGAGCAAGCAATAAATATTTTTGAAATGCTTCCTGATGATTTTAGAAATAATTATAAACGTTTTTTAGTTAATGATAATCCTTTTACTGTTAAAATAAAAGATTGTATTCATGGATACTACAGCAATAAGGAAAGGAGATGGGTACCATGTGATGATACATTAGATTTTAAATGGAGTAAATTAACATTATCTATGGAATTATTAAAAATTAGAAATAAAGCTTATGAAGATAATAATCCTCATGATTACTTTTTATTAGCATCAGCTTATTATAACATGTCATATTTTGGCTCATCTTGGAACGCAGTTTCTCATTATCGACCAGATTCATTCAGTCAAAATAGTTTTATAGATATGCAGATACCTTTAAGTTTTTACAAAAAGGTAATTAAACTATCTAATGATGATGAATTAATTGCTCAATCCTTGTTTATGAGCGCAAAATGTGAACGAAATAAATTTATTATTGAAAATAACATTTCCTGGTCTTCAAAAAAATATAATAGAGAAATAATTCTTTCTGGCCATAGAAGTAATTTTTATGAATTACAAAAATATAAGTCCACTAATTTTTATAAACAATCTATTAAAGAATGTTCTGATTTTTCATATTACTCCAATAATTATTTTAATAAGTAATTTTATAATCAATTAAAATAGGGTAGGGTTTATTTACTGCTAGAACTAGCATCGGAAAAAAACACGGCTATATTATAACCACTTCACCTGGTTTTCACTCTGGTCCAAAATGGGGGTCAGGAAATTAAAATAAATAAGGAATTACTGCTTTTCGTTCTTTTGGGTATTTTTTAAACTTATTAATATACCAATTATGGTGTTTTATAGATCTAGGGATTAAATTACAAGCTGTCCAAATAAAAAATGAAAAACTAGCAAAACTCCAGGTTAAAATAGCAAAACCTAGCCATTCAATTATTTCTCCAAAATGATTAGGGCAAGATATATATTTAAATAATCCCCCTCTTGGAATACTATATTCTTCATTATTATTTTTCCTTAAATTAATTAAGATATTATCAGATTTAATATTTATTGACATGCCAATGAAAAAAATTATTATCCCACTGATAAAATAAGGGGTTGTAAACCAGTTTTCTTGATACATTTTAATGTTTCCAAAGTAATAACCTAAAAAGAATGTATTTATCAAATTAAAAAATGCGGCAGAGAAAACTATATGAAGAGGAATTTTATTTTTTTTAAATTTCAATCTAAATGGAAATATTATTGTTCTATTAAAATAATGAAGCATATATAGTCCTAGAAAACAAAAAATAACTGTGTTTATAGTTTTTGTGCCAGAATAAATAAAATAAGGCATTAGAATTAATGTGGGTATTTCCATTAGAAACCAACCCAATCTGTTATTTAGTAAAACTCCTTTTTTAGGAACATGACGACCATATGTTTTTAAATTTTTAAAACTAACAAGAATTATAAAAATAATTACCGCAATAATTACCCACGTTATTAATGAATAATAATATAATTTATATTCATCGATAAAATCAATCATTTTTTTTTCTTTTATTTACAAAAATAGGGGTTTTTATTTTCTATAATTTCTACTTAACATAATATTAATTATAAGACAAAAGGGTATTTTGAGCCTGTTGAAGTATTGGTTATTTATTAATAGTAAGTGAAAAATCAAATTGTAAATTAAAAAAATTAAATCTTTATATATAAGTACATGAAATTCAATATGATAAACATCCTTACATAAATAAATAATTAAATAATAAAATTAAATATTTTTATCTTTTTTTAGCTCATTTAAGCGCTTTACTAACATGTCCCAATCATTTTCCATTGTAATTATATTTTGTTTGTTTATTTCGTAATTTTTAAAAAAATCTTTTTCTTTTATTATTTCTTTATACTTAATTGGATCAGAAAGTTGAATATCTAACTCTTTCTTTTTTTCTTCAAGTAATGATATTTGTGCTTCAATTTTTGATATTTTTTTCTCTGTCATTCTAATATTTCTATCTAATTCTTTTCTTTTTTGGTAAGATATTTTTTCTATACTATCAATTTTGAGCTCTTTTTTATCAATTTTTTTGGATGTTTTATTTAAATCGTCAAGATTTTCTAAAGCTTTTTCCTCAAGGAAAGTATTTACATCTCCCAATGATTCTTTAATATTCTTATTTTTAAATTCATATATTTTACTTGATAATCCTTGAAGAAAGTCTCTGTCATGAGATATAATAATTAGAGTACCATCATATTTAATTAATGCTTTTTTAAGAACGTCTTTAGAAATTATGTCTAAATGATTGGTAGGCTCATCCATTATTAAAAAATTAACCGGGGATAATAGTAATTTACAAAGGGAAACTCTAGCTCTTTCACCACCCGATAAAACACTTATTTTCTTATCCACATCATCATTACTGAATAAGAATGAGCCTAATATATCTCTTACTTTTAAATTAACTTCTGATGTCATAGCATCCTCAATGGTTTGAAAAACGGTTTTGTCAGGATCTAAAAAATCAACTTGATTTTGAGCATAATATCCAAAATGTACATTATGTCCAAAATTTGTTGTTCCCTCAAAATCAAGTTCTGAAACTATTATTTTTGCTAAAGTAGTTTTTCCCTCACCGTTTTTACCTACAAAAGCAATCTTCTCTCCCCTATTAATTTCTAAATTAATATTTTTTAACACTTCATGTTCTCCATATTTTTTAGTAATATTTTTCATTCTAAATGTAACTTTTCCAGAATGAGGTGCTGGTGGAAATCTAAAATTTAAATTAGTTACATCTTCTTGTTCTACCTCTATTATTTCTAATTTATCAAGTTTTTTAATTAATGTTTGAGCAAATGCAGCTTTGTTTTTTTTAGCTCTAAATTTATTAATTAGCATTTTTGTTTGCACAATATGTTTTTCTTGATTTTTTTTAGCTTGTATTTGTTTTTCTTGACGATCTTTACGTAACTCTAAATACTTTGTATAATTAGCTTTATAGTAGTTAATCTTCGAAAATGATATCTCTATAGTCTTATTTATAATTGAATCTAAAAAACGCTTATCATGTGATACTAAAACTATTGCTCCAGTATAATTTTGAAGCCATTTTTCTAACCAAATGATTGAGACAATATCCAAATGGTTTGTAGGCTCATCTAATAATAAAATATCAGGTTTTTTTAATAATATTTTAGCTAACTCAATTCTCATTCTCCATCCACCACTAAACTCCGATGTATGTTTATCAAAGTCATTCTCTACAAAACCTAAACCCTTTAATATTTTATTTATTTGAAAGTTAGTATCGTACCCACCTTCCATTCTCAATTTTTCTTCTGTTAATGATAATTGATTAAGTAATTCTAAGTATTCAGGACTATTGTAATCATCTCTTTCTGTAATCTCTTTATTTATTTTTTCTAAATCTCTTTTATATGTTTCAATATTTCCAAAAACTTTATTCATTTCCTCTATTAAACTATTCTCATCTTTAAAATCAATATCTTGCTCTAAGTAACCTATAATAGTATTTTTTAACACCGTAACATTACCTTCGTTTGGAGCTAAATTATTTGTTAAGAGTTTCAGTAAAGTTGACTTTCCAGAACCATTTTTTCCAACTAAACCAATTTTATCTCTTTTATTAACCATAAAAGAGATGTCATTAAAAACACTTTGAGCTCCAAAATATAGAGATAAATTTTCTACGGAAATCATATTTAGTTATCACTTTGGACTACAAACTCTATTAATGATACACCATCAGTTTTACATTGATATTGTTCACTATAAATACCTAGAAATGAAAAAATTGTTGGCACTAGATCTGCCATTGAACTGATGTGATAGTCAATAAAATTCAAATTTGGGTGATTAGCATAAAATACTGTTTTATTTATATGAGGGTTACTTGCGTCACCGTGACCTGTTCCGTCACCACCGTGATCTGAAACAATTAAAACTAACCAATCTTCACCGTTTGTTCTTTTATCTTGAACAATATTATATAATTCTTCAATGTAATCGTCTGTTACAGATAGTGTATTACTATATTCTTCACTATCTGCACTAAACCCATAGTTATGCCCAGCTCCATCTAGCTCATCAAATTGTAAAAAAATTACATCTCCTTGAACAGGATTATTATTTATTAAAATTTCTTTACAAGAATTAAATACTTCTATATCTGATAATGATTCTTCAGGTCCATAATCAACATAATTAGCTGTTATATGAGTTTGAATTGGAAGCCAGTTGACTAATGAAACTGTATTTATTTCATATTCAATATTTTCTAGAAAATAAAAGAATGGAGGGTATTCATCAAAGTTTGGGTTGTTAAAATCATTACCTAAAACATTATGTTTATACATATGAACACCAGTAAGTATACTTGACCAGTTTGGTCCACTGTATGTGTTTCCCTCAACAATATGAGAGTCTGTAAAGTAAGTATCTTGACTTTGACTTAATTCGAATAAAAATGGAGATATAGATTCTTGAACTACATCACTTCTTATGCCATCAACCCCTATTACTATTACTTTTCTATTTATTCTATTTTCATCAAATTCTATAGTTTCTGAGAAACCATCACATCTTAAGATATAATCATCTTCACAAACACAACAGGTTGAGAGAAATAAACTGAAAAATATTAGATATATGTATTTCATTTTCTATTCTTTGATGTAAACTCTTTCTATACTTCCATCATCGTAAATGTATAGTAACATCACATCTT
>TARA_B100001121_G_scaffold110832_1_pt1 | contig 48510 bp, 53 predicted proteins | sample TARA_B100001121 | Tara Oceans TARA_B100001121 (sample SAMEA2622817) | marine metagenome | biome: marine biome (ENVO:00000447); feature: surface water layer (ENVO:00002042); material: "saline water (ENVO:00002010), including plankton (ENVO:xxxxxxxx)" | depth 5 m
TGCTCCTAAGAAGGCTGCTCCAAAGAAAGCTGCTGCTAAGAAGGCTGCTCCTAAGAAGACTGCTCCTAAGAGGGCTACTCCTAAAAGGGCTGCTGCTAAGAAGGTTGTTAAGAAGAAAGTTATAAGTAAAAAAGAAGAATTTTTACCAGAGCAATATGTTGTTTATCCCTCACATGGTATTGGACAAATTCTAGAAATAGAAAAAAAAGAAATAGCAGGTCAAATGCTTACAATGTATGTAATAGAATTTGAGAAGGAAAAAATGATATTAAGAGTTCCAATAGAAAAAACTAAAGAAATTGGAGTAAGGAAAGTCTCAACAAAAAATCAACTAAAAGAAATTTTTGAAATACTGACTGGAAAAGCTAAAATCAGAAGAACTATGTGGAGTAGAAGAGCTCAAGAGTATGAGGCTAAAATAAATTCAGGTGATATAAAACTTCTCACAGAGGTGGTAAGGGATTTATTTAGGAGTGATAGTCAACCAGAACAATCTTATTCAGAAAGACAATTATATGAAGCTGCTAGAGAGAGATTATCAAGGGAAGTAGCTGTTATAGAAAAAACTGATGAGCAAAAAGCTATTGAAAAAATGGAAACTATATTAAATAATTCAAATGGTAGAAATGAAGAAATAAATACTGAAGATTAAAAATAGTTTCTAACAGGGGAGATTTGTTGGGTCATCAAAGAGAAAAATTAGTTAATCTAGCCAAAAGATTATTAAATCATAATTTAAATGGTTCTACAGACCAGGCTGATCAAATCATGATCAAAAAAGTAAATGATTATATTGATGATGATATTATTAGCTCAGAAGTCAGTAAAATTTTTTATGATCATCCTGTGCCAATAGCGTTAAGTGCTGAACTTAAGAAAAAGAATTCCTATAAAGCCACTAAAGCAATTGACACCCCTCTACTTATAACAAGAGGCGAAGATGGGGTTGTAAGAACCTTTATTAATATATGCAAACACAGAGGTGCACCTGTTTGTCCAGAGGGTAGAGGAGAAAAATCAAAATTTAACTGCACCTATCACGGATGGATGTATGATAATAAAGGTAGTCTAATAAATATTTTCAAGTCAGATACTTTTGGTGATATTGATACAAAAAATATAAAATTAACTGAATTATTTTGCGAAGAAAGATCTGGATTTATCTGGGCATGCCTAAACCCTGATGTTAAATATAACCTCTCGGACTGGATGAATGAATTTGAAACTGAATTGGATGATATAGGCTTAAAAAATTGGTATATTTTTAAAAGTACAACTCTAAATGGACCGAGATGGAAAATATGTTGGGATGGTTATCTTGATGGTTACCATCATCATATGGTTCATCCTGAAACAGTAGGTAAAAATACAATTGTCAACCTTATTGCTCATGATACATATGGTCCTCATCAAAGGTTTGCTTTTGGTTTAAAAAATATTAACGAATTATCTAAAATTGATGAAAAAGATTGGGAACCTGAAAATCACATTAGGCTTATTCATACTATTTTTCCAAATGGATCAGTTTCAGCAATTCAAAATCAACATTGTTTAGTGAGTATTGTATTCCCAACTCCTGATTTAAAGGGAACTATTACTACTCAATATATCTTATGTTTAAAAGAACCTAAGACAAAAGAGCAAATTAAAGAAGCAGAAGATTTTTCAGAATTAGCAAGGAAAGCCATAGTGGATGAAGACTATCCAATGAATTTCAAGATTCAAGACTCTATTAATTCCAAAGCTAATAAAGAATTCATATTTGGTAGAAATGAACCTATTCAGCAACATTATCACAAATGGGTTGATAAATTATCATCAAAGTAAATGATCTATTTTAACTAATGCTTGACTAAGTAATTGTTTTTCATTCAAAATAAGTGATGGAGGGAGTAATATGAGTAATACAAAAGAAGTTTTTAATCCTGAGTACAATCCTAATGGTGCTGAAGGATCTTTAGATACAAATAAATTACCATGGATACCATTAAGGAATGTTGATGGTTTATCTATAAAACCAGTAAGAGCAAGTTCCGAGAGTGGAATGTTTTCACTAATTTTTAAGTTAGAAGCTAATTCAAGTTTTCCTACCTCAATATATTTAGGTGGAATGGATTTATTAGTTTTATCTGGACAACTTAGTTACGAACAAGATGGAGAGGAAAGTATTTTAGCTCCAGGAACATGGGGTTTTATTCCTGCCAACTCGAAGGTTAACTCTATAAAAGCAATTGATGATTGTGAAGTATTGGCTAATTTTTATAGTGGGGTAGCATTTCTTGATGAAAAGGATTCAATAAAATCAATTTTAACAAGCATTGATATACTTCAATTAGCAAAAAATAATAAAATTCCATTAGTACCTAATTCAAGTGCAGAATGTTGGGAGCGTGGTCCTGAGGAAGCTTATGATGGACCATCAGAGCCACTTACGATAGCATCTTCAAATGCTAAGGCCCTGGTAAGCTCAGAATCAGGATCAGTTATATCATCTAATGTTACTCATCCTCACTTTGTAGATACTAGAGAAATTCCTTGGCTTGTAATGCCTTCAATGCCTGATGTGGGTTTAAAATTATTAAGAGTAAGTGAAGAAACTGGATTTGTTTCAATGATTGTTAAACACAATGGTGTTGCTCTTCCTCACACTCATATTGGTGCAAGTGATTTTCTAGTCTTAAATGGTGCTTTGGGTGTTCGCTCTGGACCTCCTGAAGGTTATGGACCAGGTATTTGGTTTTATGAGCCAGCTGGAGCAAGACATGAAGCTACCCAAAGAGTTACTGATGAAGACTTGATTTATACTGCAAATATATATGGTCCATTAATTTTTGACTCTGGTCCAGGAACTCCTGTCGAAGCAGTTGTATCTTGGTTAGACTATAAAACTATGGCTGAAGAATCTGACGTTAAGTTAGCTCCTAACACTAATTTAAATGATACTAGCTTATTAGCTTGGGCGCCTCTTTAAGGCTTTATAATTTATCAAAATACTTGATTTTTTTGATCTTGTTTATAGTTTGAATTTGTGGTCCCGTAGCTCAGCAGGATAGAGCACCAGATTCCTAATCTGGGGGTCACAAGTTCGAATCTTGTCGGGATCACCAATAAGTTAATAAAGTCTAATGAATATTCTAATAACCAGAACTAAAAGAAAAAAGACAATATCTATACAAGTTAAAAATGGAAATATAGAAGTAAAAGCGCCATTTGGTTTAAACCAAAGCTATATAGATTCTTTTATCCAAAAAAAAGAAAAATGGATTAAAAATAAAATTGACCTCCAAAAGTCTATTAAAGAACCATCAGAGAAAAAATTTATCGAAGGGGAAATTTTTAAATTTTTAGGTGAAGATTTGGTACTTAAAATTAATATTGGTAATAAAAAAGAAGCCTATGTAGAAAATGAATTTCTTTATTTAACTATAAATAATAAAGATAATAATAAAGAGAAAATTAAAAAGAAAATGGAACTCTTTTATAGGAGCTCATCAAAAAAGATTTTAGAGGAAAAAACTTTTAGTCAGGCTAAAAAAATGAATTTATACCCAAAAAAAGTTAATGTAAGATCATATAAAAATAGATGGGGAAGTTGCGCATATAATGGTGATATTTCTTATAATTGGAAACTAATAATGTTACCCGAAAAAATAATAGACTATGTTATAGTTCATGAATTATGCCATTTGATTCACTTCAATCATTCTAAGGATTTCTGGAGAGAAGTTATTAAGATACTTCCAAATTACAAAGATAGCAGAGAATGGCTTAGGTCAAATCAATATTTATATAATTGGTAAAAATTTTAAAGACAGATATCAGATTGAAATTTAAAGAGGGATAATATGAAAAAAAGGAAACTAGGACAAACGGATTTAAATGTAAGTGAAATTTGTTTAGGAACTATGACTTGGGGAGAACAAAATACTAAACAGGATGGTTATGATCAAATGGACTATGCATTGGATATGGGAATAAATTTCTTTGACACAGCTGAGATGTATGCTGTACCTCCAAAAAAAGAAACTCAAGGTTCAACTGAAAAAATTATTGGATCATGGTTTAAAGAGAGAAAATCTAGGGATAAAGTTATACTTGCAACAAAAGTCTCAGGCAGATCACCATTAAACTGGTTGAGAGACAACGAAAAGCCTACCGAACAATCAAGAGATCAAATTTTTGAGGCAATTGATAAAAGTCTCTCTAGGCTAGGAGTTGATTATATAGATCTTTATCAACTTCATTGGCCTGATAGACCAATGAATTTATTTGGGGGAAGTATTAATTATGAGCATATAGATCAACCATCAAATGAAATTAGTGAAATTCTTGAGTCATTAAATGATTTAGTCAAAATAGGAAAAATACGATACATAGGACTATCGAATGAAACGCCATGGGGAACAATGAAATTCCTTCACCACTCAAATATTTCATCTACACCAAGAGTTCAGTCCATCCAAAATGCATATAACCTTTTAAACAGAACATTTGAAATGGGTGGTTCAGAAATCGCACATAGAGAAGATGTGGGATTATTAGCATACTCTCCACTTGCTCAAGGTTACTTAACTGGAAAATATCAAAATGGAAAGCTTCCAAAAGGGTCTAGAAAAGAGCTCTTTAATAGACTGCAAAGATATGAAGGTCCATACGCTGAAGATGCAATCGAAGATTACCTCTCGATTGCAAAAAAATATAGTATTGATCCATCTCAATTAGCTAATCAATTTGTTACAACAAGACCTTTTGTAACATCAAATATTATAGGTGCAACTAGTATGGAACAGTTAAAGTTGGCAGTTACCTCAATTGAAATAAATCTAACTGAAGAAATTGAGAAAGAGATTGAAAAAGCCTTTCAAAAGCATGGAAATGTAGCTTCTTAAAAATTTTATTCAATCGAAAATAATAATAACGCATTTCCTGGCATATGATTGTATATGCCATAACCAGAATTTATTGCCATAAAACCATTCCTAACAGAAGGACCTGATCCACTAAAACTACCACCTGAAGCTGGAGTTCCGGAAATACTCTCATATTCCCCTAAAGAGTTAAAACTCCAGAGAATATCCCCATTATCTTTATCGTAAACTCTTATCATGCCATCCAGATGACCGGCTATAACTGCACCAGGTACAGCCGTAACCGCAGCAGAAATTCCTGGATCACAATTGATATCTATTTCCTTGCATTCCTTGTCAGTAATAGTAGACCACAAAATTTCACCAGTTTCTGTATTTAATGAATGCATACCAGGTTTTCTATTTAACCACACTTTTCCATCATTAGTATCCTTCATATCATTTAATGGGACATATAAAGTCTTTCCCTCAGAAGCCATTCCAAAATGGATACCTCCCTGGGTTCCTCCACCTGATACAGCTTTTGACCAAATAATTTCACCTGTATCAGGGTCTATACCATAGACAGAACCAGATTTCTGACCAGCAACTAAGATATCCTTGTTACCTAAGTCAATTAGAATAGAACTTGCTGAATAATCCATATCTGGACCATTCTCTTCTGGACAGTTTGGTAGACCTTTACCCATACAAGCAAGATTCCAAGCATCACCAGCTAATGTCTGTCTTCTCCATACTTCTTCACCTGTATCGATATTATAAGCTATAATTGCATCAGAAGAGTTATCTGCTGGGGTTGAGTAGTTTTCACCTGTTCCAATGTAAACATATCTTCTCTTTTTATCTACATTAGGTGATGTCCATATTGGTGCTCCTGATGGTCCAAACATTCTTGTACCAACTGATGTTGTACCTGAATATTTTGCTGGTACAGGGATCGAATATTTCTTCCATAGAGTTTTTCCGGTACTGGCTTCAACCGCCAAAAGTCCGCCCCTAAAAGTACAACACTCATAATCGTCATTAAATGCAGGAATAACTTCTAGGCCAGAAACAGGAATAAATAAAAAATCTTCAAATTTTGCTGAAGTGGCCGTCCTTGTTGCGTTAGGGTGATCATCAGTTTTTATTTTCCATATTAATTCACCAGTTTGTGCATCAAGAGCATACTCATTTGCAAGTATATCACCAAAATAAATGTATGGACGCTTTTCTGGTTTTTTACCATTTTTCCACTCATCCATTATTATTCCTGTTCGAACCTCTGCAGATGCAGAAAAGTTCCATTTCACACAGCCAGTTTCAACATCTAATGCATATATATCGCCAGATTGACTACCAACAAAAATCGAACCCATTGCAAAAAGTGGCTGGGATCTGGCTCTTTGAGAATATGGAAAACCAAAAGCCCATTTAAGCTTTAAATTTTTTATATTTTTTGAGTCAATTTTTCCAGAGTCTTTTGGAACAAATCTAGATGTATTATATCCCCAACCGTAGGGTGCTGGAGCTTCTTTTAAATCAAATTTCATCCTATTTTTTTCGCAATAATTAAGCTCTGCTTGTTTAGGAAAATCTTTTCTATCTTTTCTAACAATATACTCCACAATTTGTATTTTTTCTTCTTCTGATAAATGTGCAGATTGCTCTGCCATGATGCCATCATTTATTGTTCTCAATAAGGCTTGAGGAATAAGCATTTCAAGCCAATTAGCTGCTGGTGCTTTTTCAATTGAACCATCATGACAAATTGCACAATTTTCCTGATATAATGCGTTACCAGGGTGTGTTTCTGGATCAATAGTTATTTCTCTAATTATAAGCTCATCAGTAGATTCCCTTACTTTAGCATTTTCATCTATTACATAATCCTGTTTATTTTCTGAAGCCTCTAAACTTAAGAAAGTTAAAAAAATAAAATTAAAAAATAAAATAAATAGTCTCATTTGAATCCTCATAATTACAAAATATTATGACATAATAAAATAATAATCCATTATAAATTCTATGGTATTATTAATAATTATTTAGGTAGAAAATGAACGATAAACTTCCAATTAGTTGTTTTATAATTGCTCAAAATGAAGCTGACAGAATTACCAAAACAATAGAGTCTGTTAAAGATCTTGTTAACGAAATTATTGTTATAGACTCTGGATCAACAGATGGTACGCAAGAAATAGCTGAGAACCTAGGGTGCAGAGTTCTCTATAATAAATGGAATGGTTTTGGTCCACAAAAACGTTTTGGTGAAGATTGCGCTAAAAATAAATGGCTACTTAATCTTGATGCAGATGAATATTTGTCAAACGATCTTGAATTAGAAATAAGAGATATATTTTCAAAAAATCTAAAATCAAATTTTTATTCCATGGAGGTTATTCCTATCTACCCAAATTGGAAAAAGCCGAGATGGTTTTCAGCACATCATCTTTGTGTGAGATTATATAATATTGATTTTGGGAGATTTTCTGATTCAGAAGTTCATGACTCAGTAGAAACAAATTCAAACAAAGTTATAAAACTTAATAATCCTATATTACATAAATCAGTAAGATCATTTAATCATTTGATTAAAAAAGAAGATAGTTATATAAAAATGCAAATTGACTCTCTAAAAAAGAAAAATAAATCAATTTTATTTTTAAGATTAATTTTTGAATTTCCACTAAGCTTCATTAAATACTATTTTATTAGGAGGCATTTTACAGGTGCATTAACAGGACTTCTAACGGCTTTGATCTTGGCTTTCTTTAGATGGAAAAGAATTTATCTTTTTTTTAGAAAACTTAAATAATTTATTTAAAATTAACTATCATCATTCCAGTAATTACTAATGAAACTCCAAAAAGTTTCCATAGATTTATAGGTTTCACCTCAAAAGCCATCAGACCAAAATGATCCAAAATAAGAGACATAATTATTGTACCGGTAATAAATGTACTTACATATGTGGCTGCCCCAATTTTAGGAGCAATTAATATAGCACCGAAAACAATGCATGCACCCATCAAACCACCTGAAAAAGACCATATCGGAGCCTTTTTAAGGTCAACTATATTTGGAATGGAAGGTTTTAAAAAAATTAATATTATTGAAAATATTATAACTCCACCAAAGAAGCTTATAAAAGCAGCTTGAGATGGATGCGAGAGATAATTCGATAAAGTAGAATTAACGCCAGTTTGAATTGGTCCCAATGTTCCAAGTAGGATTACAATAAGAATTAAAATTATTTTATATTCCATAACTATCTTTAAAAAATTTTGTTAAAGTTTTAATTCTTTATTTTGTATTTTCTCGAAAAGTTCTTCATCTAATGGTAAATAAGTTTGTGTTTTATGATCACAAAAATACATTGGCTCTTTTATTTCTTTTGGATTGAAACCCTCTTTTACTAACTCAACCTTACGATGTTTAAAAGTACCAGTAATTTCAATTTCTTTTTTTATTCTTAAAACAAGCGGTTGAGCATATGAAGGTAAAGAGGAAGATAAGGATTGATATAAATTATCTAAATCTATGTCTTTATCAGTTGATAATGCGGCCATGCCAGCTTTCCCATCACTGCCAGGAATACTTACTCCATAAACGTTTGCCTCTAAAATTCCATCAAAACCTGCAAATGCTTCGGCAACCTCTGAAGTTGCAACATTTTCACCCTTCCACCTAAAGGTATCACCTATTCTATCTGCAAAATAAACGTAACCTAACTCATCCTTGCTTAACAAATCACCTGTACGAAAATATTGATCACCTTTAGTAAATACATCGACAAGTATTTTTTTCTTAGTTGCATCTTTATCAACATAACCTTCAAAACTTCCAGGTAAAACAATCTCACCAATCGCTTCACCCACCTCATTGACATTGCAAGGAATACAAAAACCGTTCTCATCTCTTATCGGCTCTTCTTTTTCAACATCAAACTTGATTATGTGAACATTAATAATTTTTTCAATATATTTTGGAATTCTACCAATTGCCCCAGACTTCCCATCATAATTCATTAAAGATACATTACCTTCAGTAGCACCATAAAATTCAAGAATATTTTTAATATTAAAACGGTCCTTAAAATCATCCCAAATATCAGGGCGTAGACCATTTCCTGTAACCATCCTGAGGTTATGATCTTTTTCATATTTATGGAAAGGTGCATTCAATAAATATCTGCATAATTCACCTATATACTGAAAAATAGTAACTTTATATTTATGAACATCATCCCAAAATTCATTCACAGAAAATTTCCGCTTCAAGACTAATGAAGCGCCAGAGGTTAAAGCAAGGCCAACAGCTATTACCCCTCCAGCAGAGTGATAAAGAGGTAGAACATTATAAACTCTATCATTTTTATTTGGCTGAATAGCACCTTTAAATCCTAACATCATTAATCTTAATCGTTTATGAGAAATAGTTGCTGCTTTAGGGTTGCCGGTCGTACCTGAAGTATAAATATACAAAGCATCGTCATCATTTGTTATTTTATAATCGATTTCCGGTTTATCTGCTGAAAGGTCATCTAAACACTGATCTAAATCTTCAAAATAGTTTGAGTCATTATAATCACCTTGAATCCAGGTATTAAAATTACTTTTTGTTTCATCACTTGTGGTTGAAAAATTCTCTGATAACTCACTACCAAGAATTAGATTATTTGCTTGAGATATACCAAGAGAATAATCAAGTGGCTGACCGCTTAAATTTGTATTTATTAGGGCCACGGTTCCACCAGCTTGTGTTATTCCAATCCAGCAAGCTAGAAATTCAGGTCTATTTTCCATCATTAACGCAACAACATCGCCTTTTGATAAGTTATTATTTAAAAACCATTGAGCATATTTATTAGATCTATCAATTAATTCTCTATAAGAGATCTCCTTATCTTCATAATATATTGCAATAGCATCAGGAGTTTTTTTTGCAAATTCTGCAATTTGTAAGGGAACAATTTGGTCTGGTTTAGACTCTATAGATCTTAGAGCTTTAAAAATTCTACCGAATGTAGAGATGTAGATGTATTCATTTTTAATTCTTTGTAACATTTCCCGCCTATTTTATTTTTAATATAAAGTTTTGATGAGCTTTATCAAAACCAGGAGTTAATTCTCTTTCTGGTAAATTTTTAAATTCCCAAATCGGTCTTTTAATTAGAGAAGCATTTTCGATTATAATTTTAATATAATTTTTTTCAAAATTATTTTTTAAACTCTCACTAAGATTTCGCCAAGTTGTACTTCTTTTGTTTAGTATCTTTTCTAATGAGTGAATTTCAATCCATTTTGATAGTAATGAATCTGATAAAGAAAAGTTTTTAAAATCATAAAAATTATAATCGAGGCCATTATTATCCAACCATTTAGATGCTTTTCGACAACTATCACAGTTTTTTAAACCATAAATATTAATCATAAGTTAGCTAATTAACCAAAACTTTATCATCATTAAATTTTATAGGCTCTGCTCCTAAGTCATTTAACGCACTAAAATAAAGTTCTGGTTTTTTGGAATTAATTTTTTCTCGAACCTCATCTATAGGTAGTTTGATAAGTTCCTCCCAATCCTCACATGACCATAAAGTTGCATTTTTTCCATTTTTATAACCCTCACGAATAACTTTTCTAAGATTAAAGTCTGGAAATTCCCTTCCAACTCTCCAATAGCCATACAAAGCTATTGCTCCTATACCTCTGTTTTGTTCTTGAGCATAAGTAAATGCTAAAAGAGATAATTCACCTAATGCATCACGACCGTAACCAGTTGCTACATGCCATAAATCATGCATGTCTCTTTTTCTAATATTAAAGAATATTTCGTCCTCAGTTCTATTACCAAATTCTTTTTTGCTCTTCTCGCTAGCATCAATAAGCTCTTCAGGAGATAAATTCTCTTTATATATAAACTCGTAATACTTATAACCAAGGGTATTTTTTGGTAATTTTGAGAGAGATTCTTTATTTTTTAAAGTATCTACAAGATGAATTCTTTCTTTTAAAATTTTTTTTCCAATTTCAGATTTAGAAAAAATTTTAAAATATTTTCTATCCGAACTTCCTTTTAAGGCATCAATAACATGAAAGACTTGTTCCGTATCCTCATTATCTTTGCTTAAAGCTATTATAGCTTTAATAGCTTTTATCGGCTTGACCCTGTTATCCCAAAGTCTATAAATATAACTTATAAAAAAATTTTTCATGATTTATCTTAAACAAAGTATATTTAGATTTCAAATAAAATTAAGTCCAAAGTACTAATGATAGTTTCAGTAAATCAAAATTTTGCGGGTGTGGCGGAACCGGTAGACGCGCCAGATTCAAAATCTGGTTCAGGCAACTGAGTGGGAGTTCAAGTCTCCCCACCCGCACCATTGGTAGTTAAATGATGGACTTTAATAAAAATATTTTTGATTTTTTTAAAAATAAAAAAAGTGACTTTTATTTATATTTAATATCCTTCTTTGAAAGTATCTTTTTTCCAATCCCTACTGATATATTTTTAATACCAAAGGCTCTTATTAATAAAGAAAGAGCACTAAAATTAGCAATTTACACAACTATTTTTTCTGTTCTGGGAGGGGTAGCCGGATATATGATTGGACATTTTTTTTATGATGAAATTGGAATTCAAATTATTGAAAAATTTAACTTAAAAGATGAATTTAATATATTCTCTAAGTCAATTAATGAGTATGGATATTTATTTATTTTTGTAGCCGGATTTACACCCGTTCCATATAAAATAGCCGCCATAACTTCAGGGTTAGTGGATATATCGATTGTCGGTTTTATTTTCTTCAGCTTCATTTCAAGAGGCCCAAGATTTATCGCAGAAGCATTATTATGCAAATTTCTTGGAAAAAAAGCTGAAAAAGTTATAAAAGATTATACCTTTTTGTTTACTATTTTGTTGTTAGTATTGTTTATATTCATAATCATTTATAAAGAGATTTTATAATGGTAAATAAAACAATTATTATTATATCACTAATAGTTTTGATATCAGTTCATGTAATAGAAATTATGGGATATGCAGCATGTGACCTTTGTTTAAAACAAAGGTGGGCATGGTATTTAGCGTTAATTATTGCATCAATACCTCTTTTTATAACTGTAAATTTTAATAAAATCTTGTTATCAATAATTTCTATTGTTTTGTTTTGTAATGCTATTTTTGCTGCTTGGCATGCTGGTATTGAGTGGGATCTATGGCCTGGATTAGGCACTTGCAATTCTAGTAAGATATTTGATAGTAATAATCTACTAGAAACATTGAAAGAAAGTTCAGTTCCAATATGTGATGATGCCTCTCTAAGAATATTTGGAGTTTCTTTAGCTGGCTATAATTTTATTGTATCATTACTAACTTCTATTTTTGTTCTATTAACATTGAGAAAAAAAGATGAATCAGAAAAGACTTAATGAAATTATTAGAGTTGATCATGCAGGGGAGCATGGCGCTATAGCAATATATAAAGGGCAAATTAAGACCCTGGAGCTCATAGGTGATAAAAAAACTCTACCTCTTATATATGGGATGCTTGAGGGTGAAAAAGCACATGCACAAAAATTTGATGAATTAATTGAGAAGAAAAAAACTAGAGCAACTGCCTTAATGCCCTTATGGCATTTAAGTGGATTTACATTAGGTGTAGTTTCCGCTTTAGGAGGAAGAAACTCATTAATGGCATGTACTGAAGCGGTTGAAGAAGTCATAGATAAGCATTACTCTGATCAAATCTCAGAACTTGAAAATTCAGGAAAAGAACCTGAAATACTAGAAACAATTAAAAAATTTCATGCAGATGAACTTGAGCATGAGGAAATTGCAAAAAATGAGATATCTGAAAATACACCCTTTTTAAATGCCTTCAAAAAAGTTGTTAAAGTAGGTTGTAAAGTCGCAATTAATATATCAGAAAAAATTTAAGCCTCTAATTCCGAGTCCCAATATAAATAATCCATCCAACTCTCATGAAGATAATTCGGAGGAAACAACTTACCGTTCTTATGAAGTTCATGAACATTTGGTTTATATGGCCATTGCATAGGTTTCATGTTTGCCACATGATATAAATGATTTGCTTTCTTTAAATTGCACTTTGAACAAGCAGTTACAACATTCTCCCAAGTAGTTTCTCCTCCCTTTGAGCGCGGTAATAAATGGTCAAAAGTCAGATCTGACATTTCACCACAATATTGACAACTAAACTTATCTCTGAGAAATAAATTAAATCTTGTAAAAGCCGGCCATTGCGGTGGCTTTACATAATTTTTTAGAGATACAACAGAAGGAAGTTTAATTTCAAAACTTGGTGAATGTACTGCTCTGTCATAGCTTGATACAATATTTACTCTATCCAAAAAAACAGCTTTTATAGCATCCTGCCAAGACCAAAGAGATAATGGATAATATGATAAAGGCCTAAAATCAGCATTAAGAACTAATGCTGGGCAAGAATCTGGATGTTTATTTGAGATTAAATTTGTTGCATTACTCATGTCATTATTTAATTATGAATCGAGATAAAATACAAATTTTTTTTAAGAAAAATAATGATAAAATATAATACTAGATTTGCCCCAAGCCCAAATGGATATTTACATTTAGGACATGCATACTCTGCATTAATATCAAGTGAATTAGCTAAAAAAACTGGTGGAAAATTTTTTCTTAGAATTGAAGATATTGATCTTGGTAGATGTAAAAAAAAATTTGAAGATAGTATTTTTAAAGACTTAAATTGGTTAAAAATAAAATACGAAAAAAATATAATTAAACAATCAGAACATTTTGCGAAATATGAAAAATATATTAAAAAATTAAGAGATTTAAATTTAATTTACCCTTGTTGGGCAACAAGATCTGAAATTAAAAAATTTATATCAAAAAAATCAGTTAATAAATCTTCATGGCCAATTGATCCTGATGGTCAATATATTTATCCAAAAATTTATAAAAATATATCAAAAGCAGAAAGATCGAATTTAATGCTAAGTGGTTCAAACTTCTCTTGGAGGCTAGACATAGAAAAGGCAATCACTCTAGCTCAAGAAAAAATTGGGAATAAGATTTTTTTTGAGGAATTAGGCTTAGAGCCAAAAGGAAAAAGAATTTTAGAACCTAATTTATATGGAGACCTTATAATAGCAAGGAAAGAAATACCGACTTCATATCATTTATCTGTTATTATAGATGATGCAGAACAAGGGATAAATTTAGTAACAAGAGGACTAGATATTTATCCAGCAACATCAATTCATAGACTTTTACAGATAATTCTAAATCTGCCAGAACCTAGATGGTACCATCATAATCTTTTAAGAGAGGAAAGTGGAGAAAAATTATCAAAAACCAATAAATCGACTTCAATTAAGTCTTTACGAGATAAAAAAATTAGAAATGATGAAATCTTTTCTCTAATTCAATCAATTGAAGCATTTCCTGATGAAATTTAGTGTGACAAAATGATCTAGCCATAATTTATAAAAATGTGATAACAACAACCTAATAATCTTGGAGTATAGATATGAGCAAAAATTCTTTAGTTATTGAACTTAAAGATGCATATAATAAATCAAGAGAAATTTTTACAAATGCTAGGAATAAAAATAAAAATTTAAGCGATATTAATTCTCTAAATGAAAACCAACACATAGCGCATGGTCTTTCGTGGTATGCAACTTATGTTGAGTCATTGTTACAATTATCAAAATGGATAGAGTATCTAGAATCAAATAACCGTTTAACTGATTTAGAAGAAGGTATTGCAGGCGTTGGTGCAGGTGAATATTGTCAACAAATTATACACGGTATACCTATGAGTCAGAATGAAACTATAAGGCCTGATGAATTAGGTATTCCTAAAGAACAAATAGAAGATTTTATCAAAATTACACAATCATTAACTCAAAGATCAACTAGTTTTGAAAAAAATAGAGTTATGAGTCTTCTTCAGCAGAGTATTGAGTCTGGAATTCAACCTGATGATGGCCTGGATGAAACTTATAAAGAAATAAAAAATCAATTTAAACGTTTTGTTGATGAAGAAATAACACCTTTTGCTCATGAATGGCATATGAATGATGACTATATTCCTCTTGAAATAATAAAAAAAATGTCAGATTTAGGAGTTTTTGGTCTGACTATTCCTGAAGAGTACGGGGGTCTTGGTTTAGAAAAAAAAGCTATGTGTATTGTTTCCGAAGAGCTTTCAAGAGGTTGGGTTGGAGTAGGTTCACTAGGTACAAGATCAGAAATTGCCGCTGAACTTATTTTAATAGGAGGAACTGAAGAACAAAAACAGAAATATTTATCAAAAATTTCTAATGGTGAAATTTTTCCTACAGCAGTTTTTTCAGAGCCTGACATAGGTTCGGATTTAGCCCATTTAAAAACAAGAGGAAATGCAAAAGGTGATAAATATCTTATTAATGGAAATAAAACTTGGATCACGCACGGTGCGAGAGCTGATTTAATGACATTATTAGTTAGAACTGACTCAGAGAAATCTGATCATAAAGGTTTATCAATGTTTTTGGCTGAAAAACCAAGAGAAACTGAAGATGATTTTTTCCCTGCAAAAGGAATGAGTGGAGGAGAAATTAATGTAATTGGTTACAGAGGTATGAAGGAATTTGATATTGCATTTGATAATTTTGAAGTTCCAAAGGAAAATTTACTTGGAAACGAGGAAGGCAAAGGCTTCGTACATCTTATGTCTACTTTTGAGTCTGCGAGAATTCAAACAGCAGCAAGAGCCATCGGAGTTTCTCAGAATGCCTGCGATCTAGCATTACAATATGCTAATGATAGGGAACAATTTGGTCAAAAACTAATAAATTTTCCAAGAATTAGTGAAAAATTAATTATGATGTTTGCAGAAACAATGATTGTTAGACAGTTAACTTTTCATGCAGCAAACATAAAAGACTCAAAACAGAGATGTGATATGGAAGCTGGAATGGCAAAACTTTTAGGCGCCAGAGTAGCTTGGTCATCAGCCGACAATGCTTTACAAATTCATGGCGGCATTGGATTTGCAACCGAAACTCCAATTAGTAGAGTTTTAGCTGATGCAAGAATATTAAGTATTTTTGAGGGAACTGCGGAGATACAAGCTCAGGTTATAGCCAGAAGGCTAATGGAAAGTTCTAATAGATAAATAAATTAATTTTTATGCTTAATTAGATTGAATTCTATAAATAATTATAATTAAATTGTGTTAATTTTTATGGAGGATCAAATTGAGTAAAAATAAATTAACTTTCATACTTATCTTTTTCATGGTCCCTTTCATAAATTTAGAGGCTGCTGAGTATAGGTTAGGCCTCTCAATGCATGATGTTGAAAGAAGAATAGAAGGTGGAGCAGCCTTATCAATTGAAAAAATTTTTGATCGTCCTGAATGGTGGCACCCTTATGCTGGAAGACCTCATGTTGGTACTCATATAAGTTTGGCAAATAATACTCATTTATTATATGCAGGCTCAACATGGAATTTATTTCAAAAAGGAAAATTTTCTGGTGAATTAGCATTTGGAGCAGCGCTTCACTCTGGCGAAGAAGATATAAAAAATAATGAACTAGGTTTTGGTTGTAAAGTTAACTTTAGAGAAATGATTGCATTTGGTTATAAAATTGCAGAAAATAAAGTTTTGCAAATTTCAGCACAACACATGTCTAATGGAAGCTTATGTGACCCTAATCAAGGCCTCACAAGTGTTGGTCTTAGATTGGCCTGGAAAATAAATTGATGGTCACATTAAATAAAATTTATACAAAAACTGGGGATGAGGGTTTAACTAGCCTTGGTGATGGATCAAGAATTTCTAAAAATAATATTAGGGTCGAGGCCTATGGTACAATCGACGAGGCAAATTCTATTATCGGAGTTGTCAGATCATACACAAAGACTTCAGAATTAATTATTTTAGATAATTTTTTAAGCTCTATTCAAAATGAATTATTTGATTTAGGAGCTGAGTTATCAACCCCTAACGAAGATGCTAATAGACAATTATCCATTTCACAATCACAAATTGACAGATTGGAGCAGGAGATTGATCAGCTTAATGTGGGTCTAAGTCCTTTAAAATCATTTGTTTTACCTGGTGGAACTGCAGCATCATCATTCCTTCATTTAGCAAGAACCACAATTAGAAGGGCCGAAAGATTAATGGTAGAGCTTTCAAAAAAAGAAAAAAATTCAGTTTCAAAAGAATTACTTGCTTATGTTAACAGGTTATCAGATCTGTGCTTTGTAGCTGCAAGATACGCGAATCAAACTGAACGTGGAGGGCAAGGTGATGTCCTATGGAGACCTGGAAAAACAAAGATGGAGCAATAAAAATAAATTAATTCATAAAATTAATATTATCTATTTAAATTGTAAGATTGACACAAATGATTAGTGGTTTTAGTTTCTGCAACTTAATACATTGAATTTATTGGAGATTAAAAAATGAAGGTACTGGTACCTATAAAAAGAGTAGTTGATTATAACGTAAAAATTCGTGTTAAATCTGATAATTCGGGTGTTGAATTATCCAATGTTAAAATGTCCATGAATCCATTTGACGAAATAGCTGTTGAAGAGGCAATTAAACTAAAAGAGGCAGGTACAGTCTCAGAAATTGTTGTTTTGTCTATAGGGCCTCAACAATCGCAAGAAACAATAAGAACTGCTCTAGCAATGGGTGCTGACAGAGGAATTTTAGTAAAAACTGATGAATTAGTTGAACCCTTAAATGTTGCAAAAATAATTAAATCAGTTAGTGAAGAGGAAAACCCCGATTTAATAATTTTAGGAAAACAAGCTATTGATGATGATAGCAATCAAACTGGTCAAATGCTTGCAGCACTTTTAGGTTGGTCACAAGGTACGTTTGCATCAGAGTTAAAAATTAATGACGGCAAAGCTAATGTTGTTAGAGAGATTGATGGTGGACTTCAAACTTTAGAAATTACACTACCATCTATAATTACTACTGATCTACGATTAAATGAACCAAGATATGCTTCATTACCTAATATTATGAAGGCTAAGAAAAAACCAATAGATGAAAAACTTCCAGAAGATTATAATATAGAAATATCACCAATGCTTGAAATTGTTAAAGTTTCTGAACCAGCTCAAAGAGAGGCTGGTATCAAGGTTGAAACAGTTGAAGAATTAGTTGATAAATTAAAAAATGAAGCAGGAGTTATATAAATGACAACCCTATTAATTGCAGAACACGATAATAAAATACTTGCCGATGCAAATAAAAAAGCTATGGATGCCGCAACTAAAATTGGTGAAGAAATCCATATACTAGTTGCCGGAAAAGATTGTGCAAGTATCGCCGAAGATGCATCAAAAATCGCAGGTGTATCAAAAGTTCTTTTATGTGATGACGAGTTATATGAAAATCATTTGGCTGAAACATACGCTGATTTAGTTATATCAATATCAAATGATTATAATGCTATTCTGGCAATTGCATCAACAACTGGAAAAAACTTTATGCCAAGGGTAGCGGCATTACTTGATATTCCTCAAATTTCTGAAATTATCAATGTTATCGACTCAGAAACCTTTGAGCGCCCTATTTATGCAGGTAATGCAATTCAAACAGTAAAGTCCTTGAGCAATAAAAAAGTTATCACTGTAAGGGCTCCATCGTTTCAAGCTGTTGGAGATCAAGACTCATCTCCTATTGAAAATATCAATAGTAGTGAAAATAAAAAGCTATCCGAACACATATCAGATGAACTGACTAAATCAGATAGACCTGAACTTACCTCTGCTAAAGTTATTGTATCAGGAGGAAGAGGTATGCAATCTGGAGAAAATTTTGTTCTTCTTGAAGGTGTTGCAGATAAATTAGGTGCAGCATTAGGTGCATCTAGAGCAGCTGTTGATGCTGGATTTGTTCCCAACGATTATCAAGTCGGGCAGACTGGAAAGGTTGTTGCTCCTGAGTTGTATATTGCTGTAGGTATTTCGGGTGCTATACAACATCTAGCAGGTATGAAAGATTCAAAAATTATTGTAGCAATCAATAAAGATGAGGAAGCGCCTATCTTTCAAGTAGCAGATTATGGACTGGTAGCAGACTTATTTACTGCTATACCAGATTTAGATGCTGCTTTAGATTAATTAATTGAGAGTTGCTTATAACTCTCAATTATTTCTATAACCGCTTTATCATCCCATTCCCAAGGGCCATCTCTTCTACCTACCTCTCTTCCTTTGTGGTCCATTAAAATTGTTAAAGGAAGACCTTTTGCTTTGGAAAATAGACCTGACTTAGTTGAACTATCATGATAAATTTTTAAATTTTTGATATCTATTTCATTATAAAATTCTTGAATTTTAAGAATATTAGTTTTTTCAACTGCTATGGCAATAACCTCAAATTGTTCATCACCAATAAACTCTTGTAAACGATCAAGGGCTGGCATTTCAATTTTGCAAGGAAGGCACCATGTTGCCCATAAATTAATCAATAAAACTTTTCCTTTAAAATTTTCTAAAAAAAATTGATTGCCTTCAATATCATAAAAATTAATTTCGCCTAGGTTTGCTTCTTTATTAGGCTCAAAAAATACTTTATCATGATCTAAGTTATTTTTTTTACTTTCAAAGGAAATAAAAAATATAAAAACTAGAAAAGATATAAAGATTAGACCTATTAAGAGTGGTTTTTTTGATATATGCATATGATATTGCCTAAGATTGTTAACAGGTTTGAAAAAAATGAAAAAAAAACCATCAAAAAATAAGATGTGGGGAGGAAGATTTACCTCAAAACCATCAAATCTTTTACAAAGAGTTAATTCATCAATCCATTTTGATTATAAACTATTTGAAGAAGATATTGAAGCATCAATTGCACACGCAACAATGCTAGCAAGTTGTAAAATAATTTCCAAAAAAGACTCCTTATCAATCATTTCAGGTTTAAAAAAAATAAATAATAAATTTAAAAAAGGAAATTTCCAATTAAATCCAGAATTGGAAGATATCCATATGAATATCGAGGCTCAACTTCAAAAGGAAATTGGTGATCCAGCAAAAAGATTACATACTGCTAGATCAAGAAACGATCAGGTTGTAACTGATTTAAAACTTTATATAAGAAAAAAGAATAACCAATTAGTTAGAGAAATTTCCAACCTGCAATATGCATTATCGAAAAAAGCTAAAGATAGTTATAACATGTTAATGCCTGGTTTTACCCATATGCAGACGGCTCAGCCAATTACATTTGGTCATCATCTTCTTGCATATGTAGAAATGTTATCAAGAGATAAAAGTAGATTTATTGATTGTAATAAAAGATTGAATGAAAATCCACTTGGATCAGGAGCATTATCAGGTACTTCCTTTCCAATAAACAGAAAAATAACTACAAAATCTCTTGGCTTTAATAAGCCAATGCAAAACTCATTAGATGCAGTTTCATCAAGAGATTTTGTTCTAGAAACAATCTCATCCATTACTATTTGTTCTATTAATTTATCTAGGCTTGCTGAGGAGTTAGTAATGTGGATGTCTAGTGGCTTTAGTTTCATTGATATGCCCGATTACCTTACAACTGGATCATCAATAATGCCTCAAAAAAAGAATCCTGACCTAGCTGAACTTATTAGAGGGAAGACTGGAAGATTGATTAGCTCTTTTATCAATATGTCGATTGTTATGAAAGGTTTACCTCTCGCCTACTCAAAAGACCTCCAAGAAGATAAAGAGCCAACTTTTGATGCCTTAGAAAATTTCGAGTTATGCCTTCAATCCATGACCTCGATGATAACCTCATTGAAAACAAATGAAAAAAATATGGAATTAGCTGCGGCCTCGCAATTTTCAACTGCTACTGATCTTGCCGACTGGCTTGTACAGAATTTAAATATTCCTTTTAGAACAGCTCATGAAATCACAGGTAGAATTGTAAAAATATGTATTGATGAAAATATTGATTTTGATCAAATAGATATAAAGAAACTTAAAAAAATAGATAAAAGAATTAATAAAAATATATATAAAGCTCTAAATGTTAGAGATTCTGTTGAAAGAAAAATATCTGAAGGCGGCACATCATCAAAAAATGTTTTAAAACAAGCTAATCAGTGGATAAAGAGACTTGAAAATGATAAATAAAAAAAAATCATTTATTATTTTCATAATATTAATAACTTTGATTAGTTGTGGAAGAAAAGGAGATTTATTACCACCACCAAATTTCAATCAAGTCTTACATTTTGATTTTATAATGGAAGAAAATTATGACTAATTTAGATTATGAAAAAGGTAATCTTACTTTTGATAACTTAATCATAAAAGACATTACAAAAGAAATAGAGACTCCCTTTTATTGCTATTCACTCAATTATCTAAAAGATCAGTATAAAAATCTAAATAATGCAATTAATCTTCAAAACTATGAAATTTGTTATGCTGTAAAGTCAAACTCTAACCAATCTATAATTAAAAATTTTGCAAATATGGGATCAGGAGCTGATGTCGTATCAATTGGAGAGATGAAACGTGCTCTAAAGGCTGATATTGCTCCAAATAAGATAGTCTTCTCGGGTGTAGGTAAAAATTCTAATGAGATTAAATATGCATTAGAAAATGATATTTTAATGTTCAATGTAGAATCGATAAGTGAGCTAAAAAAAATTTCTAATGAGGCTGTTGCACAATCAAAAAAAGCACCAATTGCCATCAGAATAAATCCAGATATTTCGGCAGGAGGAAATGAGAAAATATCTACAGGTAAAGCTCGAGATAAATTTGGTATAAACTGGAAAGATGCTTTAAAAATTTATGAGTATGCTTCTTCGCTTCCCGGAATAGAGATTAAAGGAATTGATGCACATATTGGTAGTCAAATAAATCAGCTAGAACCTTTTAGTCACTCTTTTGATATTTTAAAACAAATTACCAACATGCTTAGAGACAAGGGTTTTAAAATAGATGTCATAGATGTTGGAGGTGGTCTAGGAGTAAAATATAGCAATGACGAGATACCCTTAGATACAGAGAAATATGGAAAATTATTATCAGATAAATTTGGCAACATGGATTGTAAAATAATTATTGAGCCTGGAAGGTTTTTAACTGCTAATGCAGGAATATTAGTAACAAAAATTCTTCATATAAAAGAATCTGATATTAAAAATTTTACAATTGTGGATGCAGGGATGAATGATTTTATTAGGCCAACTCTTTATGGAGCTCATCACGAGGTAATGACACTTAAAGAACCTGATAATTCTCAAGCACTTAAATATGATCTTGTTGGCCCTGTATGCGAAACAGGGGATTTTTTTGCTAAGGATATAAATTTAAAAAATATAAGTGAAGGTGACTTTTTAGTAATTTGTTCAACCGGGGCTTATGGATCAGTTCAATCGTCAAATTATAACACTCGAGCGAGTATTGATGAATTACTAATAAATAATGGTGAATATGAAATTATTAGAAAAAGAATAGATGAAGATACTATTATTAATAAAGATATAATTTCAAAATGGGTATAACTATTCGACAATCTCAACAAAAATATTAGAAGCATTTTCAGGAAAATTATCAAACTTAACTTCAAAGTCCTTTATTTCTAAGTAGTCAAAAAACTCATTATTAAATTTAATATTTTTCCTCATTAATACTGTTCTATCATCACTCTCTATGATTACGGTTATAGAGGGTACTTTTCTAATATAATTTTCTTGATTTATAAGTGAACCAGAAACTATTAATGGAGAACCATCCTGATTAGAAGATACTCTACTTGATAAATTATTAATTTCTATACCTCTAAACTTTATTGAGGGATCAAAGATTTCTATAATAGGTGACATAGAAGGGAATTTATTTACAAGTAAAACTCTCTTATTCCATCCAAAAATAAAAGAGCCAAATAATAATAGTAATAAAGTCCAAAAAATAAAATCTGATTTATTTGTTTTTGGTTTATTAAATAAAACCGGCAGAGGATGATCGGGTTTTATATTTTTATCAAATTTTTCTTGGTTTTTATCTTTAACTTTCAATCCTTGCGTTGAGGACGGTTCAAATAATTTAGGAATATCAATTGGCTTACCTTCTGAAGACGAAGTCCAAATTAAAGAACATCTTGAACATTTTAATTTTTTAGGTGATCCATTAAATTTTTTTTCATCTAAAAAAAAATTTGTACCACATGATGGGCATTGAATAATCATTAAATACTTTTAAAACCTATAAATTATTTGGCAAAACTCTAATTATTTTACCAGAATTTTTCTTTCCTCTACCATCTGTTAAAATAATTAAACTACCATTATTAGATGATTTTATACTTCTTATTCTTGAACTAATCTCTTTAAACATAATATCTTCGGAAACAACTTTATTATCGCTAATTACCAATTTTCTAACATCACCAGGTGATAAAGCTGAAATAAATAGATTACCATACCATTCAGGAAATAGATCACCATAATAGAAGGTCATATCTGATACAGCTATTGAGGGTGTCCAATATTTTATTGGTTGCTCCATTCCTTCCTTTCTTTTAAATGGTGAAATAATTGAACCACTATAATCAATGCCATAAGTAATTGCTGGCCATCCATAATTCAAACCTGGATTAATAATATTCAACTCATCTCCCCCTTTTGGACCATGTTCGTGACTATAAATAATCCCATTAATATCTTTTGTAAGTCCCTGTTGATTTCTATGACCATAGGTAAAAATATCTTTAAGCGCTTTATCTTCTTCAGAAAATGGATTATTGCCAGGTATTGTTCCATCATCATTAATTCTCACTATTTTACCAAAATGATTATCTAAATATTGAGCTTTTTCCCTATGATTAAATCCATCGCCTGAGGAAATCAGTAAAGAATTATCATTTAAAAATAATAATCTTGCGCCATAATGAGCAGAAGTCTTTCTAAAGGCATTTGCTGTAAAAATAACCTCAACCTCGCTTAGAGCATTATCAAGAAGTTTAGCTCTTGATACACGAAGAGTATTTCCTTCTTTTGTCTTAATAGAATATGAAAAATAAATAAGATTATTTGTTTCAAAATCTGGATGTAATTCAACATCAGATAATCCCCCCTGACTTTTCACTAAAACTGAAGGAAGATTTGATACTATAGTTAATGTTTTCAAGCTTGGATTATAGATTTTTAATTTTCCTGTTAATTCAGAAATTAAAAAGTCTCCGTTGGGAAGAAAATCAATATCCCAGGGCATATCAAGACCATCATATAAAGTTTCAAGTTTATAACTATTATCTTTTGCATGCGCATAAAAATTCAGTGAAAAAAAGATTGTGAAAACAAGTATAAATTTATGTATTTTTTTCATTTATAAGAATCCTTAAAAAATTTTCTTTAAACTGATTGAAAAATATTCCTCCGATAGAACCAATTAAACAAAAAATTAATAGCCCTAACGGTTCTCTTGTACTTGAAATCAAAACAATTTCATCAAATGTCATCTTTGTAAAAAAGATAATTCCGTAAACGCTAAGAAAACCAGCAAAACCATAAGAAAAAATCGAATTAATAGGTATAATCAATTTTATAATAGCTGTTAAAAAATAGCCAAAAAATAATGCAATAAAAACTACAGCATACATATTTATAGGCATACCCCATTGAATTAAGATTGGCGAAAGACCGCCTCGAAGATCATGTAAAAGTGAGTCAATTAAAATAAAAAAAGAAATATCAAAACCTTGAGTTTTTAACCAAAATATATTCCAGATAGTGTTTTGAAAAAGTATAAAAATACTTGTAATTGTTGCAGAAAATAAAAAAGCTACAACCAAAGCAAAGAAAAGTTTTATTAAGTACATTTTTAAATTACCTCTTCTCTATTAGCCATATTCCCATTGTAATAAAAATTAAACCAAAGCCAATTACAAAATTAATTTTCTCATTTAAAAAAAGTATACCAATAAATAGCGCCCATACTGGTATTAAATAATTCACAAGCGATAAAAAAAGCGGTCCTTTCAAGGAAATTATTTTAAACCATAATAATGTTGCTATTCCTGTTGGAAATACACCCAGAAGAATAAGAGAAGTAATACTTTTAATAGAAATTTGCTCATAAGATAATGATCTATCCTCAAAGAGATACACAATTAACAAACCAATAAGACTTCCACATATTAGAGAGCTAAGTGATCTTTCAAAGGAATTTTCTGTAGGGGCATTTTTTATTATTACACTAGCCAAAGCAAACGAGAAGGTGCCACCTAAGACGGCAATCTGGCCTATAAAAAAATTATCATTAATTGTTAAATTGTAAATACTATTAAGTCCTACTAATAAAATAATACCAAACAATCCTGAGAAAATACCAAAAATTATTCTTAAGTTAAATGATCGATCTTTGAGTAAAATATAGGATAATATTATGGTTATAATTGGATTTACTCCCATTAAAATTGCAACCAAAGAGGATGGTATAAATTGAGCTCCCCATGAAATAATTGAAAATGGTAATGAAAAACCTAAAAAACCAATTAAAAAACTCCATAACCAAAAATTTAGAGAGACTGGTAATCTTTTATTCAAAATTAAGAAAAATAATAAGATCGTAATACTTCCAATTATAAGTCTTAAGGACATTACATTAAGTGGACTTATTGTTTCCAAAGAAATTTTTAAAGCAGCAAAAGCTGATCCCCACATAACAACCAGACAGAAAAGCATTGCATAAGGAAAAAAAATAGTAAGGTTTTTACTCATAGGATTTTCTCAGATTTTTTTTCAAGTACTATTCTTTAAATAGACTAAGAATGTTTATTAAGATAGAAAATAAAATATATTTATTAAATATTAATAGCGTGGGTAAAAAAATTTTAAATTCAAATAAGGTCAAAATTATTTCTTTATTTATTTTTATCGCTTTAACAAGTATTGATGTTTTAAATTTTCTAAATCTTGGTTATCAAAATAAAGTGATAAGTGAAAATAAAAAGGCCATTGTAGTTTTAACTGGAGGGTCAAAAAGATTAGAAGAAGGTTTTCAATTACTACAGAAAAAAATGGGAAATGCTCTTTTTATTTCAGGAGTGAATCCAATAGTCACAAAAAAAGACTTAAGTATAATTTTAAATAAAAATAATTCTGAAGATAAGAATATTTTATTTAATTGCTGTGTTTTTTATGAAAAAAAGTCAAAAAATACCCAAACAAATTCTATTGAAGCAAATAAATGGTTAATTAAAAATGAATATAATGAAATAATTTTGGTTACATCATCGTATCACATGCCAAGAAGTATTTATGAATTTAAAAAAAATGCCCCAGATATTATAATTTATCCTTGGAATATATTTCATAAAGAAAAAACAATTCTTAATAAGATAGAAAAATTTACTCTGGAATATTTGAAATATAATCTAATCAGACTACAATATTTATTTAAATAAAATTATAGTTATGAAAATTAAAAATAAAATTATCTCATTATTATCAGTAATAATGCTTATTTTAATTACAGCAATTATTGCTGTTTTAGGTCTCCCATGCCTAGTTTTACCTAGAAAATATACAGCAAAACTTATAAATTTTTGGTCTAAAATAATGTTGTCATTTTTTAAAAACTTTGATGGCCTTGATTGGGTTGTTGAAGGCACCGATAATATTCCTAAAGGTCCATTTGTGGTAGCGTCGAAACATCAATCGGTATGGGATACAATTTTTTTTACTGCATTTTTTACAGATGCAGCTATGGTTTTAAAAAGAGTAATAATAATGATCCCCTTTTACGGGCTTCATGCAATTAAAGCAAAAATGATATGGCTTGACAGAAAAGGTCATAGCAAAGCCTTAAAAAAATTAATCAAGCAAGGTAAAAACTGTAAAAAAGCAAATAGGCCAATAGTAATATTTCCTGAAGGGACAAGAAGTAAAGTTGGACAAAAAAATGACTATAAACCAGGAGTCACTGCTTTATATAAGTTTTTAAATATTCCTTGCGTTCCTGTTGCCTTAAATTCTGGTGTATACTGGGAGACAAAAGGTCTTAAAAGAAATAAAGGGAAAATCATTGTAAAATTTATTGAGCCTATTAAACCAGGTTTAGATAGAGAAAAATTTGAAGAAAAATTAGAAATTGTGATTGAGAGTGAAACAAAAATTTTAATAGATAGAAGTAATTAGTAATTTAGTTATTTATTTTTCTAATCTTGCCCTGCATCAATAATTTTCTTTCTTACATTTCGGGTTTTTTCAAAGCTAGAGAAGAGCATTTTTGTATCTTTTTTTAAAATTGAATCTTTTAATTTGCCTAGATCGTTTGAAAATAAATCTAGCATTTCTAAAACAGCCTCACTATTATATGTAAAAATATCACTCCACATTTTTGGATCAGACGCCGCAATTCTTGTAAAATCTCTAAATCCACCGGCTGAATATTTTACAACTTCGGTATCAGTTACATTGGCTAGATCATTTGCTGTTCCAACAATATTAAAAGCAATAAGATGAGGTATATGACTTGTTATTGCCAATACTTTGTCATGATGTAAGGCATCCATAATTTCGACTTTAGAGCCAAGTAACTCCCAAAAAGATTTAATACTATTAATACTTTCTTTTAAATTATCCTTTGTTGGAGTTAAAATACACCATCTATTTTCAAACAATTCAGCAAAACCAGAATCTGGTCCTGACTCTTCAGTACCTGCTATTGGATGACCTGGAATAAACTCAATATCCTTAGGGATTAAATCTTTTAATTCCTCAATAACAGCATGCTTAGCTGACCCAGTGTCAGTAACAATAGTGCCTTTTTTCAAAAAAGGGCTAATTTCTCTAATAATTGGTCTAAATGTAGATAGAGGTGTTGCTAAGATTACTAAATCTGCATCCTCAACTGCTTTATCTAAATTTTCTTCTATACTGTCAACAAGATCTCTTTCGATTGCTCTAGTAAGCGTTTTTTGTGTTTTTGCATATCCCACAATTTTAGATTTAGTTTTTTTCTTCTTCAATCCAAGACCAATTGAGCCGCCTATCAGTCCAAGTCCAATAATACAAATAGTATCAAAATTATTTTTCATATTATTTTGGAAGCTCCCTTAAGGATTCAATTAATAGAGTATTTGCTTCATCATTTCCAATAGTAAGTCTTAGAAAATTTGGTAAATTATATTCATGCATTTGTCTTAGTATTAGACCCTTGGAACACAAAAAATTAAAGACATAATCAGCATCAAAACTTAATTTTTCTGAAACCTCGAATAAAACAAAATTACAACTACTTGGAATTGTATGGAATCCATTATTTTCTAATTCCTTAGTAATTTTTGGTAACCATAAATTATTATGTTCAATTGATTTTAAAATATGTTTTTGATCATCAATAGCAGCAACTGCTACTTTTTGGGCTGTTGAATTTACCGAAAAAGGTATTCTTAAACGACCTAAAACATTTATTACTTCACTAGGGCAATAAGCCCAGCCCACCCTTAACCCAGCAAGTCCATAAGCTTTTGAAAAGGTTCTAGTTACAACAATATTATTGTTATTCTCAACGAGAGAAAGAAATGAAGAATAATTATTATCATTTACATATTCTATATATGCTTCATCGATGATTAGTAATATATTGGATGGAAGTTTTTTATGAAGATCTTTTAAATCCTCGTATGAAACCATTGTTCCTGTAGGATTATTTGGATTAGCTATAAAAATCATCTTTGTAGAATTATTTACCAAGCCTAAGATTGCTTCTGTCTGTGTTTGAAAATTCAACTCTTTTGCCCTTACAATTCTTGCACCAGATGCCTTAATAGCCAAAGGGTAAACAGCAAAAGAATTCTCAGAAACTATTGCTTCATCATTTCCAGATAAATAAGCTCTAGCAAGTAAGTGAAGTATTTCATCTGAACCGCAACCACAAATTATATTATTTAGGTTTATTGAGTAAAATTCAGACAATTTTGACACTAACAATTTATTTGTTGGATCAGGATATATAGTTATATCTTTTAAAGCATCATTATAGGCATTAACAACACTATCACTTGGACCAAATGGATTTTCATTAGAGGAAAGTTTAAATATTTTCTCAATACCATTAACGCTGCTTGCACCGCCCTTGTAAGGCTTTAAATCATTCAAAAAATTATTTGGTATTGGTTTATCCATAATTTCCAACATTAATCGATTAATATTTATATTATTTAAATCTTATAAATAGAAATCTTAGTTTTTTATATAACTTATTAAGTTCTTATAACATAAATTTAAAATTCAATACTAAGCATATTTTGTTTGCAATTATTATAAATTAGCTTTATTTAACAAATAACATTTTGAGAGGGAGTAATCCCTGCCAACCTGCACTAACCTGCGAAGGTGGTAACTTTAATGTGGCTTATTAAGCAAAAAAAGGTTTTTTCTCTCATTTGTTACTATAGTGAAGTTTAGCTTTCTAAAAAAGCTGGGTATTTGATTTTCAGATTGTGCACCTAGATTTCCTAAAAGCACTAAAGAGAGGAAAAAATGAAAACACAATTTTTTAAAAAAACTCTATCGCTGGTATCATCTCTGATATTAGTTTTATTTATATCGATTAGTCCACTAAGCGTAAATTCTCAAGAAGCTACAGCTTTTAAAAGTGCCGGAAAATGGTTGGTTGGCCTCAAGGTTTTAAATTTAGACCCTGATGAAAAATCAGTTACTTCGATTGGTGGTGAAGCAAAAGTTGATGATGTTACAGTACCAGAATTAGATATTAGATATTTTTTAACTGATAATATAGCAATTGAAGCAATTTTTGGAACCACCGAACACAGTGTAAAAGCAATTGGTACAGCTCTTGGTGATGTTAATTTAGGTACAGTAAAAGTTCTTCCACCTACATTTACTTTGCAATATCACTTTAATAGTGAAAGTAGATTTTTACCTTATATAGGCGCTGGATTAAATTATACTTTTTTCTATGATGATAATCCTGGTGATGCTGTAGGTATTAATTATAAAGATGACTTCGGTTTTGCTCTAAATATTGGTTTTGATTATGTTATTAATGAAAATAACTATTTTAATATTGATATTAAGAAATATAAACTTTCAACCGATACAGTAATTGATGCTGGTCCTGCCGGAGTTGCAACTGCATCCGTAGATCTTGATCCACTTGCTGTAAGTATTGGTTATGGATGGAGATTTTAAAGAATTAATTAAATATTAATTCTAATATTTCCAATAAGAGGTTATCTTATTGTTATGAATAGTGATCAAAATAAACTACCATGTTCATACTTTACAGATAATAAGCCTCTTCTACTTGAGAACGGAACGAGTATAGATGAGCTTACCGTGGCTTATGAAAGCTACGGTAAACTCAATAAAGATAAATCAAATGCAATAATAATCTGTCACGCCCTTTCTGGAGATCAGTTTGTGGCAAGTAAAAATCCTCTTACAAATAAGGATGGCTGGTGGACTAGGATGGTTGGTAGCGGAAAACCAATTGATACCGATAAGTATTTTGTAATTTGTGCAAATGTTCTTGGAGGTTGTCTTGGATCTACTGGTCCAACTTCTATAAATCCAAAAAATGGTGAGGAATACGGTCTTAATTTTCCTGTTATAACTATTTCTGATATGGTTAATGCTCAATTGAGGTTAATTCAATACCTTGAAATAGAAAAACTTTTGTCAGTCATTGGGGGGTCAATGGGAGGTATGCAGGTTCTTGAATGGGCAGCCTCTTATCCAGACAAAATACTCTCTGCAATACCAATTGCAACATCCTCAAGACATACAGCTCAAAATATTGCTTTTCATGAGCTTGGTAGACAAGCAATAATGGCTGATCCAGATTGGCATGGAGGTAATTATATAAAAGCCGGTTCTAACCCGACAAAAGGATTATCGATTGCAAGAATGACAGCTCATGTTACTTATCTATCAGAGGCCTCTCTTACGAAGAAATTTGGAAGGAGACTTCAAGATAAAGAAGAGATAAGTTTTGGATTTGATGCTGATTTTCAAATTGAGAGCTACCTAAGACATCAAGGCCTAACCTTTGTAGATAGATTTGATGCAAATTCTTACTTGTATATTACAAGAGCAATGGATTATTTTGACCTAGAAAAAACACACAAAAAAAGTCTTACAGAAATTTATAGTAAAACTAATATTAAATTCCTCATTACATCATTTACTGGGGATTGGCTTTATCCTCCATCAGAAAATTTAATGATCGTTAGAGCTTTAAGCGCAGGAGGTGCTGATGTCAGTTTTGTTAATATTAATTCTGACAAAGGTCATGATGCATTTCTTTTAGAAGAACCAGAGTTTGACGATGCAATGAGGGGATTTATTAATTCAGTCTCTTTGGAGGCAGATATATAATGGTTAATAATCGTACTGATTTAGAATTAATTACTTCACTTGTTGATAAAGAGACAAGAATACTTGATGTTGGTTGTGGTAATGGAGAATTACTTAAATCTTTAAAAAATAAAAAAAATGTTAAAGGCCAAGGACTTGAACTTAAGCAAGAAAGAGTGAATAAATGCGTTGCAAAAGGACTATCTGCAATACAAGGAAATGCTGATAGCGATTTAAGTTTATACCCTGATCAGTCATTTGACTGTGTTATTTTAAGCCAAACTATTCAAGCAACAAATAATCCAAAAAATATCTTAATTGAATTAATTAGAATTGGTAAAAAAGCAATAATCTCAATACCTAATTTTGGATATTGGAAAGTAAGGATAGGTTTTGCTATTCATGGAAAAATGCCAATTACAGAAAAACTATCGAATAATTGGTATGATACACCAAATATTCACTTATGCAGTATACTTGATTTTGTTGATTTATGTCGTGAATTAAATATTAAAATTGAGAAAACAATTGTTCTTAATTCAAATAATACTAAATCCTTTAACGGTGCTCCAAATAGTTGGTCAAATTTTTTCGGAGAAGAGGCAATTTTTTTAATAAAAAATTAAGCTCTAATATCACCTCTAATTTTCTGTTTAACTATTTTACTTTTACTTGAAACAGGGGATAAATAATTTTTCTTACCCTTAATAATTATTAAACCAGCGAAGTATTTAGTTAATCTATTATTTAGAACCTCAAATGATCTTATTTTATTAATAAAAAATTTGTTTTTTAGAGGTGGTAAGAATAAACAATATTCTGTCTTTATAGGAGTAAAAAAATTATTTGATAATAATAAGTCCAATTCATAAGAACTAAAAGTTGTTGGTGAATTCAATTTTTTTTTATAAAAAAAACGCCATAAACCATAAGTATTTGGAGTTATAATTATAATTTCTCCATCTTTGTCTAAAATTCTCCAAGCTTCCCTTAAAAATTTCTTATGTTCAGATAAATATTCAAAGCAATTAACAACAAGTAATCTATCAATTGAAAGATCTTCTAAAGGAAGGATATCTTCCTGGACTGAAGCTGTTAGATTTTTCTCATTTATAAAAAAATTAAATAATCCAAATTTATTGGGGACAAGAAAAAATAATCTTTGAATATTAGATTTAAAGACACTTAAAAAAGGGAAACCGAAACCTATTGCGGCATTTTTTGAATTATTGAAATTTGGCCATAAATTATGAATTTTTTTTAAAATAATTTGAGTGATAGATTTACCCAAAAAACTAGAATAAAATATTTTAAAATTTTCAATATTTATTTTCATATCATATACTCTAACTTAATTTCAAAATTTCGCAGGAGATATTATTGATTGTAGAACAAATATGGACTGGTAATCAATTTCGTAATTTTAATTATTTAATTGTTTGCCCCAAAACAGGTGAGGCTATGGCAATTGATCCTTTAGATCATGAAAAATGCCTAGCGATTTGCAAAAAAAATGGATGGGAAATAACACAAGTATTGAATACCCATGAGCACTGGGACCATATTGGAGGTAATCAAAGTATAATAGAATCTACTAATGCTAGGCTTTTGGCACACAAGAATGCAAAGGACTCAATTGATGGAATTGATATAGGCTTATCAGCTGGCGACAGTGTTAAAGTGGGTTCATCAATTACTTTAGATGTTTTAGATACACCTGGGCATACAATGAGCCATGTATGTTTGTTTGCAAATAACGATAGTCCCTCGTTATTTTGCGGAGACACACTATTTAATGCTGGTGTAGGACATTGTAAGGGTGGTGGAAATCCTGAAGAGTTATATGATACTTTTATAAATCAACTATTTAAATTGCCAAATAATACAAGGATCTATCCAGGTCATGATTATTGGGAGAATAATTTAAAATTTACTTTAGATCGAGAACCTGAAAATTATAAAGCTAGAGAAATGATTGAAGGAAAACTAATTAAAAATCCTGAAAAAGCATTAATTTCAACTATAGAAATTGAAAAAGAAATAAATTCTTTTTTTAGATTAAAAAATAAAGAAATCATTAGTAAGTTAAGAGATGATTTTCCAGATTTACCAAAAAATCCAAGTACAAAAGATGTCTTTTTAAAGTTAAGAGAGCTTAGAAATGAATGGTAAAAAGTTTAACTATATTTTAACTTTTGGAGCTAATTGAACAAAAATTACACCCAAAAATATAAGGCTAGCACCAACTAATCCGTTAAAATTTAAGACCTCCGATAATATTATCCATGCGAAAATTGCAGCAAAAATTGCTTCAGTACTCATTATTAAAGCGGCAGGAGTTGGCTCTACTAACCTTTGACCGAACATCTGTAGAGTAAAACCAATACATACTGAGCCAAGAGAGCAATAAAAAAGATAAAAAATTCCTGAACTTGAAACATTCGTAAAATTTAAAAAATTTTGACTGTCAGAAATACTTCCATAAATAAATAATAAGAATCCACAAATAATAAACTGAATTACAGAAAATTTAAAAATTGGTAGTTTTAATACTGCATACGACACTATATGCAGATGAATTGCCCAAAAAATGGCACTAAAGATTACCCATAAATCACCATTACTTATATTAGACAAACTTATACTATCACCCGATGAACTTAGAAGAACTGAACCTGTAAAACACACAATTATACTTGGCCAAATAGACCAATGAAGAGATTTAGAAAGAAACAATCCTATAAAAGGAACAATTAGAACATATAAACTAGTATAAAAACCTGCATTAGTAGCTGTTGTTGTTACAATACCAATTTGTTGAGTTAAAGCCGCAAGCGCAAGAACCAAACCACTTAACAAAGAAATAATTAAAAATTCAAAATTAGATTTAATTTTCTCTGATGAGAATTTGATAAAAGAAAATAGAATTATTCCACCAATTAAAAATCTAAAGGAAGTAAATTGTAGTGCTGACCAGTCTTGCATAGCAATTTTTTGAGGGACAAAAGTAGAGCCCCACACTATAGATGCTATTAATAAAAGAATTAGACCTCTTGTTTTTGATGAAAAAATCAAAATTAAATATTATTTTGGTTCTTTAGTCTCTATTACCTTACGACCATTATAAATACCTGTTTTTAGATCAATGTGGTGCGGTCTGTGAAGTTCACCAGAATCTTTATTCTCTACATAAGTAGGATTTTCTGATTGATGACCTCCTCTCCTCTTTCCTCGTCGAGAAGGGCTTACCTTTCTTTTTGGAACTGCCATTTTACACTCCGTTCGGTATATTAATTTATTTGATGGAGTTATAACCCTATAGATGCTTTGGGGCAAGTAATTAGATTAATACTTAACTATACATTCATCACAAAGAAAATATAAATTATCAGGGTCATTAAGATTCATTGACAATTTCATAGTTTTTAAAAAGTCATTTTGTAAGTTATGAAATAAATTTTTACTAAAAATATCTTCTTCCTGAATGCCCATTAATCCAAAAATTCTTTTCAAAAAGGTAAAATCATTCCTTTTTTGATCAAATATTTTAAGTGTATAATCGTCAATATTGGCTAACTCTTTTGCCTTATTTAAAGCATCATCAAAAGATCCAATAGCATCAACAAGGCCTATATCTAAAGCATCGCTACCCGACCAAACTCTTCCTTTAGCTATATCATTTACCTGATCTACTGATAGATTCCTTCCCCTAGATACAATATCTACAAAATCATCATAAAGTCTATCCACTGAACCTTGTATCAAATCAAGAAATCTATCAGAGGGAGTTGTTAAGAGAACGCCAGTATTAAAACTTGAAGAAAAAGGTGTTTTTTCAATTCCATCTTCATTTAATCCTATTTTTTTTGAACTTTCTTCTGCATTTAATAAAAGAGCTGCGACGCCAATTGAACCTGTTACAGTAGTCTCATGAGCAAATATAAAATCTGACTCTGCTGATATCCAATATCCACCTGAAGCTGCAACACCGCCCATTGATACAATAATCGGTATCTCAAGATTTTTAATTTCTAGCAGTTCCTCTCTTATAAGCTCAGATGCAAAAGCACTACCTCCGGGGGTGTTAACCCTTAGAATAAGTGCCTTTAGATTATTTTCTTTTCTAGCACTTTTAATCAATGAAGAAATATTTTCTCCACCAGCAGTTCCTCTTGGTTGATTACCATCCATAATAGTACCTGCAACAGAAATTACTCCTACTAAATTTTCACTATTTGTTATTTCAGTCTTTAAATATTCATCTAAATTAATATATCGCCAATCTTTCTTAGGATGAGGAAATTTTTTACTAAGGTATTGTTCAATCTCAGATCTAGTTTTTAGACTGTCTACTAAGCCATAACTGATAGCTAGATTAGCAAAATCAAAATTATTATCTTTTGCTAAAATATCAATATTATCTAAATAAAAATCAATTTTACCGCTCTCGAGATTTCTGTTTTTCTCAATAAAATTTGAAGTATATTTCCATATTGAACTTTGTAATTTTTTGTTAGCTTCTTTTGATGCATCACTCATTGAGTCCCTTGTAAAAATTTCAGTAGCGCTTTTGTATTCACCTTTAGAGAACTCAATAACTTCTAATTCTAATTTATCTAGTAAATTCTTTAGAAATACTCTTTTGGAAGACCATCCATAAATAGAAACTCCACCATTTTTATGAGCAATTATTTCATCGGCGGTGGAAGCTAATATATATGAGGGCTGGGAATAATAATCTGCTATCGCAATAATACTTTTATTATTACTCTCTTTAAATTTTAACAAGATTTCAGAAAGATAAAGTATATCAGCTGGATACCCCCCAACAAAATTACTAAGATCAATAACAATACTTTCTATATTTTTATCATCTCCAGCTAATTTAATTGCATTAACAATTTTATTTATTTCAATTTCTTCAGGCTCACTGCTCTGAGCAAAAAAATCAAAACCACCTCTACTTTTTGCCTGCTCAACAAGCACACCATCCATTTGTATAAGTAATGCAGTTCCAGTTTTAATTTTTGTTGTGAATTTTGAGAAATAGTTAAATATGATCAGGATAATAATTAAGACAGTAACTGTTCTAATTAAAAAAGTTGGAATATAAGAAATTAATATCCATAACCACTTCAAAGCTTTAAGAGAGTTTTTGGCAATATTTTTAAAAGAATTCAAATTTTTAATCCTTAATTCGGTTGGCCATAATCATTAACATCATCATCACCCTTTATACAGTAAAAATAAGTGAGAGGAATAATACCTATAATTGTAATGGTCAAAAGTATCCACCAACCAGACTTATTTATGTCATGTAATCTTCTTATTGAAACGGCAATTTCTGGAATTAAAAAAATAAAGTTAGATATAAATAGTAGTCCACTTAGGCCAAGACTTTCTATAAAAGTAATAGATAAAAACATTAAAATTCTAAATAGTTGCCAATACCAAAATTCTTTTCTTGATGATCTAGTCTCAAAATCAAAATATTTATTAAAACAACTTATTACTGAATTTGTTAAATCTTCAAATATATTAGTGACCATAATATTAAATCGAAAAACGCTCTCCAAGATAAACTCTTCTAACATCATCATTTTTAATAATATCTTCTGGTTTACCTTCAATTAAAACAGAGCCTTCATGGATTAATACCGCTCTATCAATTAAACCCATAGTCTCTCTAACATTATGATCAGTAATTAAAACCCCAACACCCTTATCCTTTAAATGAGAGACCAATTCTTTAATTTCGTTGAGTGCAATTGGGTCAATACCTGCGAAAGGCTCATCCAATAAAATATAATTTGGTTTTCCTGCAAGGCACCGAGCGATTTCAACTCTTCTTCTCTCTCCACCCGATAAAGCTAGCGAAGGAGTTCTTCTTAAATGGCTAATATCAAATTCTGTCAATAATTGATCTAAATTACTTTCAATAATCTGCTTATCAGTTTCAACAATTTCAAGGATGGATTTTATATTATCTTCTACATTCATTCCTCTAAAAATTGATGCTTCTTGAGGCAAATATCCAATACCATTTTTAGAGCGCTTATATATGGGTAAATCTGTTACATCAAAACCATTTAAAAAAATAGATCCTGTATTTGGTTTTATTAGACCAATAATAGTATAGAAGATAGTAGTCTTGCCTGAACCATTTGGTCCAAGTAGACCAACAGCCTCTCCTTTGTTTATATTAAAGCTAACCTCTCTTACAACAGGACGATTATTGTAAGACTTACTTATACGCTTTATTTCAAGCCCTTTGTCATTATTAGTTACTACAGAAGGCTTGCTAACTATATCACTATTCATCTTTTTCTTCACTCTGCATTAAAACGCCTTTAACTCTATTATTTTGATTATCATCAGCAATAAAATTAATTGCACCAGTTTCTAAATCAATTAAAAGCTTGTCACCTTTCAAGGTTGTAAAATTATTTATAACGGTAACACTCCCTAACAAAATAATTTCATTATTACTTACACTATAGGAAGCGTTATTTCCAGTTGCGGTCATATCTTGATTTGAAATCACCACACCATTAGAAGCATATAAATTTTTTATTATAGGCATTGAAGCATTATTCGTAAAAGTAAATTCCATTTGATCTGCTCTAAAATTTAACGGGCCTTGATTTATACTTACAGACCCTGAAAGCCCACCTTCTAGGGCAATTTTATCAATATACATTTTATCAGCATCTACCTTAAGCGGCGCATTAATATTTGTATCAAAAGAAATAGACTCATCAGCCAATGATTGATCATCAAAATATATAAAAATAGAAATAAAAATTAAAAAACTTCTATATAAACTTACCATCTTTATTCCTCGTTAATTTGTTTTATAAAGCTAGCAGGTATAATGAGCTTAACTCCCGAGGATATAAAAATCTTATTGCCCCTTTCATGTATCTCTACATGACCAGCATCAAATTCAACTTCGCCTTTCCTTCCTTGAACAGGTCCATTTAAAAAAGTAAAACCAGTTTCTAAGTTTACATTAACGACTTGGGCAATAAAGTCATAACCATCTGATGTCTTAGAAACAATATCATCAAAGAAAATTGCAATATTATTTTTAGCAAAATATTTTGCGTTTCTTGAATTTACGCTTATCGTTTGAACCCCCTCTTTACCTAGAGTAATACTTACATTTTCTAATTCTATATCTCTAAGATCTGGACCTAAAGGACTTGCCCTAAGAGCATTTAAAACAAAAGGTTGGCCTGAAGAAGTTTCACCAATCATTGAAGGCTTAAGAACACCATCATTAGATTGATCTGATAAAATAAGATTTAATTTTTTTTCTTTAGTTGTCGTAATATTCACAGACTGAAAAAATATAAGAGAAACTATTGCAAGTGCGATCAAGGGGAAAATAACTCTTAATCTTTTAATTCGGATATTTTGAACTTGGTCTTTATTTATCATTCAATTAATGACTAAATATATCAATATCTGGCCATCCCTTTAAATCTAAATCCACTCTTGTATTTATGAACGAAAAACATTGATTGGCTAGTGCCTGCCTATTCATTTTTATTAATTGTTGGTCAAGTTTTGATTTAATTTCATGTAAGTAAATTACATCAGAAGCTGCATATTTTTTTTGATCCTCAGTTAACTCTTCGGCACCCCAATTTGAGCTTTGTTGTTGTTTAGATAAATCAATATTTAAAGTCTCCTTACATAAGTCTTTTAATCCATGCTTATCAGTATAAGTTCTTACAAGCTTAGAAGCAATTTTAGTACAATAAATTGGTTCACAATCGATATTAAGATACTTCTTAAAAACAGCTACATCAAACCTTGCAAAATGAAAAATTTTTAAACAATTCTTATCTGTTAATATTTTTTTTAAATTTGGAGCATCGTAATTATCCCTATCAAGCTGAATGAGATGAGCATTTCCATCACCTGATGAGAGTTGAACAAGACAAAGAGGGTCTCTTTCTGGTCTTAATCCAAGTGTCTCAGAGTCAACAGCAACGGAATCTTGAAATTTAATTTCTGTCGGTAAATCGTTTTTATGAAAATAGATTTTAGCCATTTAAACTCTTTTTAATAGTTAATTATTAAGGATATAAGAATTTTTTATTTAAGAGAAGTAATCTTATCAATTAAATTCTTCATCTCAGGTTTATTCTTCTTAATCTCTTCAAAATTTAATCCATCAAGCTCATGAGGAAATACCAACCAATTATCAGATTTATGAATATAAAAATCTGGTTTTATTTTAGTTCTGTTATTTGAAGGCTTAAAATAAGGTGTAGCTATTTTTATATCTGGAGTATTTTTTTTGCATGCTGTTTTTAAATCTGAAATTACCTGACTAATTGAAAGACCAGTATCAAAGACATCATCAACAATTAATAATGAGTCCTCTGATTCAAGTTTTTTAATTACGTAATTTAAACCATATACACTTACTTCTTTTGATCTTTTCCCAATAGAAGTATAAGAACTTGTTCTTATAGCAATATGATCCGAAGGCAATCCCAGGACGTGTAGTAGTTCTTGAACGGCAATTCCAACCGGAGCGCCACCTCTCCATACACCAACAATATAATTTGGTCTAAAACCACTCTCATAAACTTTCCAAGCAAGTTGAAAAGAATCTTCTAATAATTGATTTGAGTCTATAAATAACTTTCTCATGGTATTAATCTTAATATTCTTTATTTAAAGTCAAGAATATATAAAAAAGAATATTTATTTAGCTCACAATGTTTTTAACTAAATATATAAATCAGAAGTTATAACTTAGCCTTCCCATAATTTGTCTTGGAGGTATGAGTTCAATACCAGTCCCTGCTACACCAAAAACATCTGTCATACTAGAATTAACGCCATCCTCATCAGAAATATTTAGCGCCATTAAATTAATCCCTATTCTTTCTGAAAACTCATAATTTAGACTTAGGTTATAAATAGTGTATTCATCTACATAATCTACGAAAGGATTATTAAACACTCTTTGCTGAAAATCGCCACGGTGTATTAATTCTGCAGTTGCAGTTAAAAGTTTACCATTGGATAATATTTTTTCATACATCAGTCCAAAATTAGCATTGAATTCTGGACTTTTTGCGAGTTTATTGCCCTTGATATTCTCTCTTAAACTGTATCGAATTGGCTCTTCACCAAAGAAATAAAGTTCAGCCCTAATGTTATCTAAAGCTTCATAATCAGATGTAATTTCTGTTTCTAAAAATGACAATCTAAGGTCAAAGGAAAGTTCATTTGTTAAGATTCCTAACAACTCAACCTCTAATCCACTCATCTCTGATTCAGGAATATTTGCAACACCACCTCTATAAATATCTGGATCAGTAGACTGAAACTGAAGATTTTCATATTTATAGAAAAAAGCAGAAATATTTGCTCTTACCCTACTTTCAAATAAATCTGTTTTTAGACCGATTTCATAGGCATCAATAGTCTCACTTTGAAACAAAGGAAAGACCAATTGGGGAGCTGGATTTGCGCCAAAATTTTGTTCATTATCAACAGGATAACCAAAGGTTAAATTACTTCCCCCCGGTTTAAAACCTTTTGTGAAAGATAAATATGTCATTGTATCATCGTCAATATCATACTCAATTGCAACTCTACCGGTAGTTTTCTCCAAATCATCTTCAATCAAATAAGACTGTAAACCAAAAAAGTTTGTAACATCACTTGAAAATGTATCCTCAGTATATCTAAATCCAGAAACTAATCTTGTATCATCACTAATATTAAATGTTGCTTGACCATAAATTGATTGGGACTCTCTTGTAGGAAACGCATCGGAAACAAAACCTAGTTCAGCACCAAATGCTGCAAAACATATTCCTGCAAAAGGATTTGTTGAGCAAATAGGGTCATGAGTATATGGAGTAAACTTTCCATCCATCTGATCTACTAATTTTACATTATTTACATCTTTAACTTCATAAATATGGTTTTCAATTTCATGATCAAAGTAAAAAGCTCCAAGTATCCAGTCAATTACACCAAAAAGAGGTTCGTTTGAAATTAAATTCACTTCAAAAGTCTTTGTTTCTACTAGAGAAGTTTCAGGTCTATACTCTGCAGCAATATATGGTAGTCCTGCCAGAGGACCTTCACTATGAACATCTCCAAAATTATGCCTGTCATTATCACGCATTACATAAATGTCATCCTCTTGTGAACTAGCTAAAATTTTCAAAGTTGCTGAACCTAAATCAGCCTCATAGATTAAACCAAAAACTTCTGATGTTAATTGATAATCCGACATTGAGTCTTGAGCCAATTTTCTTGGATTAGGTGTTTTATCATCCAAACCCTTCATTGCAGCTCCGTTATTATCAGCATCAAAATATTGAAAGAAAAGTCTTAAAGTTGAATTATCAGCGATATCAAATAACCAATCAGATCTAAAACTTACATTATTTGCGTCGTCCAAATCTTGTCCATTTATAATATTATCTGTAAAACCGTCTCTATCTGTAATAACAAAAGAGTTTCTTGTGGCAATTTTATCTGATATTGGGGTATTAAAAGAGCCTCTAACTTTTGTTAAACCATAGTTTCCTAAAGTTATATCAGCCTTGCCTTGGAAGCCATCAAAACTAGGAAGTTTACTTATAACATTTACAGTACCACCAGTTGAATTTTGACCAAAAAGAGTTCCCTGAGGACCCCTCAAAACCTCTATTCTTTCAAGATCTATAAAATCAGTTCTTAGAGAAAATTTTGAGGCTATAAAGATACCATCCATGTGAAGGGCAACAGAGGGAGCAGCAATAGCGTTTTGATTTGTTTCATCTCCAACACCTCTTATTGATATAATAGTTTTATAGCCTTCATTCTTAGCTACAGTTACACCGGGTGCAATTGCACTCAAACCTACAAAATCAACAATGTTTTTTGTCTCTAATTCATCCGCTCCAAGAGCCGTAACCGCCTTAGAAACATCTTGTAAGCTCTCTGATCTCTTTTCAGCTGTAACAATTATCTCATCTATCACAAGAGAATTTATTTGATTAGACGTAATTGATGAACTAGATCCATCTGAATTAGCATCTATATTTACAGCTTCGTCAGCAAGCAAAATTTGAGAATTTAAAAGAATGAATAAAGTATAAAAAATACTAATTTTAAAAGTTTTAAGTAAAATCATAACCAACCCCGAAATTTATTAAATATATTAGGTATAACTAAGCAAGAACTATGCTTGTTGTCTAAATAAACAATAATAATTTAAAATGATTCTTTACATTTTAATAAATTAATATTTTTATTTTACACAATTTGAAGTTAAACATTTTATTAATTTTAATATTTGAATATGATTATAATAAAAAAGTTACAATTATAAAAACTAAGACTTAATATTTAATAATGTTAGAAAAAATTTTCAATTTAAAAGCTAATAATACATCAATAAAGAGAGAGTTCTTAGCTGGAATAACAACATTTATAACAATGTCTTATATAATTTTCGTAAATCCACAAATGATGGCACAAAGTGGTATGGATTATGGTGCAAGTTTTGTTGGTACTTGCATTGCCGCCTCTTTAGCATGTTTTTTTATGGGGATTTATGCAAATTGGCCAGTAGGTCTTGCTCCTGGAATGGGATTAAATGCCTTCTTTACTTATACCGTTGTAGGAGGAATGGGCTATTCTTGGGAAATTGCTCTAGGGGCAGTTTTTTGGTCAGGAATTTTGTTTGTAATAATGAGCATAACACCTCTAAGAAAATGGATGCTTGAGGGCATTCCTTTAAACTTAAGAATTGCTATGGGTTCTGGAGTAGGTTTATTTATTGGTTTAATAGGCCTTAAAAATGGAGGAATAATTTCTGGGAATGAGTCAACTTTATTGTCCTTAGGTGATTTAAATCAATTTAGCGTCTTATTATCAATCTTAGGATTTCTCATAATATCTATTTTATCTATTAGGAAAATTTCTGGATCAATAATAATTGGTATTTTTACAATAACCTCTATTGCGGTAGTTACCGGATTAGAAGAATTTACTGGTATTGTATCATTTCCCCCCGATCCACTTCCTGTTTTTATGAAATTGGACTTAATAGGTGCGTTTGATGTAGCAATGATAAGTGTTATTATTTCATTCTTATTTGTTAATTTCTTTGATACCACTGGAACTTTACTGGGTATGGCAAATAGGGCTAAATTAGTAAAGAATTCTGGTGAGATACAAAATCTTGATAAAGCAATAAAAGCTGATAGCACTTCTAGTGTTTTTGGATCATTTTTTGGTTGCGCACCTGTAACAAGTTATGTTGAAAGTTCGGCTGGAATTGAAATTGGAGGCAGAACTGGATTAACAGCTGTCTTTACAGGAAGTGCCTTTTTAATCTCTATATTTTTATCGCCCCTGTCAGAGATGGTTCCACCATATGCAACAGCTGGAGTACTCATATATGTAGCAATTCTTATGCTAAGCGATGCTGAGAGATTAAATTGGTCAGATTCTTCTGAAATAATACCCTCATTAATCATAATCATTATGATTCCACTTACTTTCTCTATTGCTAATGGAATTGCTCTTGGATTTATTACCTATACAATAATTAAGTTGGCATCAAATAAGCATAAGGAGATATCTTCAAGCGCCTGGTTTTTAACATTAATATTTTTAGCAAAATTTATATTTCTCTGAGAAAATGACAACTTTATACCATTATCCCTTATGTCCTTTTAGTAGAAAAATTAGACTCTTTTTAGGAGAACAAAAGATTGGTGCTGATTTAATTATTGAGAGATTTTGGGAAAATAGAAAGGAATTTATAAAATTAAATCCATCGGGAGAAGTTCCTGTAATGTTATGCGAGGGAAATAAATTTTGCGGCCATTATGCAATCTCAGAATATATAGAAAATAAATTTGAGGATACTCTTCCAAAAGAACTTTCGAATAGAGCTGAAAATAGAAGATTGATTGATTGGTTTGATAATAAATTCCATAAAGAGGTAAGCAAGATTATTATAAATGAGAGAGTAGAAAAAAGATTTAGGTCACTGGAAAAAGGTGGAGGATTACCAAACACAGATAATATTCGATTAGCTAAAAATAATCTAAACAATCACTTAAAATATATTGAGTATCTTCTGGAAAGGAGATTTTGGTTAGTTAATAATAAAATTGAACTAGCAGATTTAACTGCCGCTGCACATATTTCCTGTATAGATTATTTAGGTGATATGCCTTGGGAAAAATTTCCTGAAATAAAACACTGGTACTCAAGAATAAAAAGTAGACCGAGCTTTAGATCAATACTTACAGATAAAATTATTGGAATTCCACCAAGGGGAAATTATGCACTCCTTGATTTCTAAAGAGAAAATACAAAAAAAATCAGAAGAATTTGGATTTGATATAATCAAAATTACCGAACCAGAAATTCATAAGAAAGATCATCGTTATATAAAAGATTTTCTAAATAATAATTTTCACGGTGATATGGATTGGCTAGAGAAAAATTTAGAAAGACGATTATTTCCTAAAAAAATATGGCCGGATGTAAAGAGCATAATTGTTCTTGGGGTAAATTATGCTCCTGATTATGACCCAATGAGTAACTTAAAATTAAAAGATGTGGGTAATATATCTGTTTACGCAAGAGGAAATGATTACCACGATGTAATTAAAAAAAATTTGAAAAAATTTGGAAGATGGATTGTGAGTAAAACTAATTCAGAAATCAAAGTTTTCATTGATACAGCCCCAATAATGGAAAAACCACTTGCACAAAAAGCTGGTTTAGGTTGGCAAGGCAAACACACAAATCTAGTATCAAGAGATTATGGGTCATGGTTATTTCTGGCGTCAATATTCACTAACCTAGATTTAGAGATTGATACTGAAGAAAATGATCATTGTGGAAATTGTAATAATTGTATTGAAGTTTGTCCTACCAATGCTTTTGTAGAGCCTTATAAATTGGATGCTAGAAAATGCATTTCGTATCTTACAATAGAGCATAAAGGTATTATTCCTATTCATCTTAGATCGAAAATTGGAAATAGAATTTATGGCTGTGATGATTGTTTGGCTGTTTGTCCATGGAATAAATTTGCAAAAGTATCGAAGGAAATAAAATTTAAACAAAGAAATAAAAACGAATTATATGATTTAAAGAAATTATCACTTCTTGATGATTATAGTTTTAGAAAAATGTTTTCAAAGTCCCCTATTAAGCGAATAGGTAGAGATAGATTTTTAAGAAATGTTTTAATAGCTATAGGAAATGCAAAATTAAAAGATGCAAAAGATCAAATAAGTAAAAATATATTTGATAAGTCGCCCATTGTCAGAGGAGCAGCTATTTGGGCCCTAAATCAAATTACTGATGGAGAGGAGCTAAAAAAAATTAGAGAAATTTCATTATCAAAAGAAAAAAATCAAGATGTAATAAAAGAATGGATAAACTAAAATAATTATATTTTCTTGATAATCTGCTCTATTGAGAAAAATATATATTCAAGATCCGTAGGACGGGAAAGTCCGTGATCTCCATCTTTTATAAATGATTGAGTTATAGAATTAGATGAGATTTTCTTAGACAGCTCTATAGATAAGTCCCACGGAACAGCCTCATCTTTTATACCGTGGATAATATTCACAGGACAATCTAAAGAAATTTGTTGATTCATTAATAAATATTTTCTTCCATCATCTATAAGATTTTTAGTGATTTTATATGGAGGGTACTCATCAGAAAAAATCTCTAAATACCCCTTTTTACTGATCATATTTTTTTCATTATCACTAAAATTGTTCCACATGAGTATTTCCGTCATATCAACTGCTGGCGCAATTAAAACTAAGCCATTAACCCTTTTTTTTCTTTTAAGAGCTAGTAATAATGAAATCCAACCGCCCATAGATGAGCCAATAAAGATTTGTTGTCCATTACAAATATTATCTAAAATATTAATACTATCGTTTAACCAATCTGAGATATTAAAATCCTCAAAACTACCAGATGAAAGTCCGTGCCCTGAGTAATCAAACCGACAAAAATTATAATTATTTAAATCTGCATATTCGGAAATAGCTTCTGCTTTAGTCCCGTACATATCAGAATTTAGACCACCAAACCATATAAGATTATATTTATTTTTAGAACTATAATTATAAATATAGGCTAAAGAATTATCATTTACGGTTTTTAATGTATCATGTATTTTTTTCATAGGTTTACAATATATGTCAGAATCAAATCTTAATTATAAAAATAAAAGAATTCTACAAATAATTCCAAATATGGAAATAGGTGGGGCAGAAAGAACTGTTTTAGAAATAACTAGTTTTCTTAAAGATAAAGAATTTTCCTCACTTGTCTTAACATCAGGAGGAAAGCTTATAGGTGAACTTGAGAAGGAAAATATAGAAGTAATAAAATTAAAAATTGATAAAAAAAATCCTTACTCGATAATAAAAAATTTTTTTCTATTTATAAAAATTTTTAGAGAAAAGAAAATTGACTTGGTTCATGTTAGATCAAGGGCTCCGGCGTGGTCTGCAATTTTTGCTGCAAAGAAAATCGGTATACCAGTATTAACAACCTGGCATGGTCATGTGAGTAATTCTTCTTTTATAAAAAAAATATACAACTCAATAATGTTAAAAGGCGATGCCGTTATAGCTAATTCGGCTTACACTGCTGAAAGAATTTCTAAAATTTATAATATAGATTTAAATAAAATAGATATTATTTCTAGGGGGGTTAATGTTGAGTCATTCGAAGGATCAAAATTTTCTAATACAGAAATTAGCAATATGAAAGAAATGTGGTCCGTTGATGATAACAAAATAATTATATTATTTCCTGCTAGGCTAACTAGGTGGAAAGGACATTTGGTAACAATAGAGGCAATAAATCTATTGAAAAAAGAGAAATTTTTTGATCATGTTATTTTTTTATTTGCAGGAGAAAAAGCAGGCGCAGAAAATTATATTAAAAAATTAAATTCCATAATTACTAAATTTAAATTGCAAGAAAATATTAAACTAGTTGAAAGAATAGAAAATATGCCACTTGCTTATCATGCTTCGGATGTAGTTTTATCACCATCAATAGAGCCTGAACCCTTTGGGAGAATTCCAATAGAAGCCCAAGCTGCCGGAAAAACTATTATTGCCTCTAATCATGGCGCTGTTAAGGATACAATTAAAAATGGTAATAATTTTACGGGCTTTAAAGTTACACCTAACGATCCACAAGCTTTATCAATAGCAATTAAGCAATCTATTATGATGGATAAAAAAGACTTAACTAAAATGCATGAAAGAGCTATTTCAAATGTTAAAAATAATTTTTCACTTGAAAATATGTGCAAAAAGACATTAGAAGTTTATAAAAGATTGTTAATTTCTGAATGAATTTCTTGACATGATATTTTTAGAAGGCAATCTTAGATTAATTATTAAATAAGGAGACATTTCCATAAGTAGACAATATAACTCGACGCCACCATCCTCAAAAGGACCACGCGTCAATGATCAAATCACAGCAGAGGAAGTTCTGCTTATAGACTCATCTGGTGAAAAAAAAGGTAATATACCTACACCTCAAGCAATAGAAATATCAAAAGAACAAGGATTAGACCTAGTTGAAATCTCTCCTAAAACAAATCCACCTGTTTGTAAGGTAATGGATTATGGCAAGTATAAATATGAAAGCCAAAAAAAAGCTAACCAAGCAAAGAAAAAACAAAAAACAATTGATATTAAAGAAATTAAACTTCGTCCTAATATCGACGTTCATGACTACCAAGTAAAAATGAGAAGTGTACAAAAATTTTTAAACGAAGGCGATAAGGTTAAAATTACACTTAGATTTCGAGGGCGGGAAATGGCACATCAGGACAGAGGAGCTGACCTTTTACAAAAAGTTAAAGAAGAAATTGATCCTATAGCTAAAGTAGAGCTAAATCCTAAATTTGAAGGAAGACAAATGATTATGGTCTTGGCACCAAGATAATTACTTCTTAGGTTGAATTATTTATAAAAGTGATATAAATAATCTTCACTGGATGATCCGGCAGGGCATGCCGTGTTTATCTATAAAGCTTATTCCTTTAATTATATAAATACAGGAGAATGCAAAATGCCCAAATTAAAAACAAAAAGCGGAGCTAAAAAACGCTTTAAACTTACCGCTTCAGGTAAAGTTACTCGTGCACAGGCTGGCAAAAGGCATGGCATGATTAAAAGAACCCCTAAACAAATCCGGAATAAAAGAGGAACTACTGTTCTTTCCGATTCTGACA
>TARA_B100001121_G_scaffold233524_1_pt1 | contig 47506 bp, 43 predicted proteins | sample TARA_B100001121 | Tara Oceans TARA_B100001121 (sample SAMEA2622817) | marine metagenome | biome: marine biome (ENVO:00000447); feature: surface water layer (ENVO:00002042); material: "saline water (ENVO:00002010), including plankton (ENVO:xxxxxxxx)" | depth 5 m
TTCGGCAAGTCGGGCACCGCGCAGCTGCCCAAGGCCACCGGCGGCGGCTACCACGAGGATCGGTACATCTCCAGCTTCATCGCGGGCGCTCCGCTCGAATCACCGCGGCTGGTGGTGCTGTGCGTAATCGAGGATCCCGACAAGCGGATCGGTCCCTACTACGGTGGCCGGGTGGCCGGACCGGTGGTCCGTGACGTGCTTGACCATGCATTGGCGTATCTGGGGGTGACACCGGATATGGACGAGGTGGAAGGCTTCCCCGACCTGCTGGCCGAGCACCGCACCGCCGATCCGTGATCAGGCCGCGATGCGGAACTGCTTCATCTTCTTGTAGAGCGTCGTCCGGTCGATCTGGAGTTGTCGGGCCGTGGCCCCCCGGTTCCAGTCATTGGCTTCCAGAGCGGCGACGATGATGCGACGCTCCGGCTCCAGCAGGGCTTCACGCAGCGGACGACCGTCCACGTGATCCCGGTTCCGGGACGGACCCGAAAGCCACGTGACCGCCCGGTCGACCGCGAGTCGCCACCGGGCCGCTTCGGCCCGGACCTCGAGTACATCGATGAATCCGAAGCGCAACGCATCCACCACGGCATCCACACCGGGATCGTCGGCCATCGCCACCATGGCGTGGCCCGAACCGGATCGCCGGAGTTCCCGAAGCCCTTCGTAGTCCACTCCCGCCGACGCATCGACGAAGAGCATGCACGGCGCACTCCGAAGTGCCGCCAGATGCAGTTCCATCTCCGCAACGGACCGAACCGGCAGCAGGACGTCCACCGACGATCGCAGCACGCGATCGCCGACATCCGCGAGGCCGGTCGGAGGAGACTGCACGATCGCGATGGCGGAGGGTGTCCTGATCATGCCGCCTGCTTCGCAACGGGCAGCGTGGCCTGGATGGTGGTTCCGTGTCCGAACGGCACTCCACGCAGACGGAGTTCACCCCCGAGCTCACCGATGCGCTGACGCCACCGACCGAGATCACGGATGGAATAGCTTTCACGACCGGCCTGGGCCGAGTCCTCGATGCTGATGACCAGTCGGTCCTGGGCATCGACCGCCGCCGTGACGGCGACGTTGCGCTCGGATGCGGACGCGACCGGGGCCGAGAGCGCCTGCTCGACCAGACCCAGCAGAATCGAGCCGCCCGCACTGAAGGGAACCGTACGGAGGGACGGAGCAAACTGTCCGGTGATGCGGATGCCGCGCAACCGCGCAGTGCGTGCCATGCCGTGCAGGCCCGCCTTGACCCGATCAGTGAATCCATCTTCGGGCTGCATCACCGCGGCTTCCGATTCGAGTTCGCCGGCCAGATGATCGATGTGCGTGGACATCATGTCCCGCAATCCAACGAGCAGATCCATGGCGAGATTCCGCTCGGAAGCGGGCAGGGTTTGGAGACCGCGTTCGACCTGATCCAGACTCTGCAAGCCGGCGACCAGGTCCCTGTGCATTTGCCGTGTGTTCTTCATGCCCCTGCCATCGGCCCGGCGGACCCGCGTCTGAATCCGGGGGTTGGATTTGGGCAACATTGACCGGCAAGCATCCATAATATTGTTAAGAAGGTTCTCCGGGGCGGATTCTGGCCTCCGAGCCGTGAGGCGTGCCCTATCAGGCCGAAATTGGTGTCCCAATCCGGAAACTAGTTCTTGGATTGGCCCGGAGTGACCGGTAGTTTGAATGCAGGCATCGCCGGAGAGGTTTTGGAGGAGAGACCTTTTCGGCGATGTTGCTTTTGGAGTCCGACCGGAAGTGGTTGGTCACCAAGCACTTGCTACGGCATCAACGAAACCGAAGCGGACGTCCGGTGAGCCCGACAGCCTCTCTGAGGACGGTCATCACGACGAATCCGATGACCGCCAGCAGTCCGAAGGACAACGCCGGTGCGATCATCCCGAAGGCGGCGAACCAGGATGCTCCGTAGATGCAATGCCACAGGGCACCGTAGCGACGCAGCTTTTCCGCCCCCGCCCGACGGTCCATCGCCGTCCGGTGCTTTCGCCACAGGACGAACATGCCTCCGATCCCCGCCGCCACGGGCCACACCAGCCCCCACGCGGAAAGATGATCCGGCCACAGCACGCCCGCCCGGTACCACCCCAACCACCCGACCACGCCGCTCCAGAAGATCCAGCCGGCCGTGATCCCCACGAGGGCCTGACCGGTGATCCGGGGGCGCTTGTCCTCCAGCAACGAGATTCCCAGAGCCACGGCCATGGCGTGGGTCATGCTCAGCCAGATCGGCAGCAGGATCGGGAAGCTCGGATCCGGAATGAGCATGTGCGTCGCATGCACCAGACCGATGGTCACGATGCCCACCGCAGGCAGAAATCGTCCCAGGGTGTTGTAGAAGAGCAGCATCACCGCCACGAGCATCGTCATCCAGACCGACCACGATCCCAACCCCATCGCCCCCACCATCGCCATCAGCAGTGCACAGCCCGTGATGACCACGGCCTGTCCCGGCGCGATCCGACCGGTGGGGATCGGACGCTCGGCTCGGAAGGCCGAATCACGACGCACATCCAGCACGTCGTTCAGCGAGGCTCCGTAGGCGAAGAGCCCCAGAGCGACCACCAGAGCGGCCCCCAGGGCCAGCGGCAGCGTCGGCAACCCCTCACTCCCCGTCCAGTCCAGTCCGATCCCCCCGGACGGGTACGTCTGCAGCATCCAGATCAGCACGATCATGAACCACAGATCGCTCACGGCACCGAAGGCGACACTGAGACGGGTCAGTTGAAGGGCGGTCATCACTCGTTCGAACATGGGACGCATCGATCCACCTCGGGGCGGGGCCATTGCGGCCACCGGTTCTCCCCTTGTACCATCAAGGATCCGGAAACGCCGCCATGAAGCACCAGCCCGCCAATCCGACCGTACCCGACGCCAGCGATCTGCGGATCGCCGTCGTCACCAGTCGGTACTACGAGGAGGTCACCGCGGCCCTGCGTACCGGGGCGACCAAGGCATTCACCGAATGCGGCGGTGATCCCGAACGACTGCTGCATCTGGAATCCCCCGGCACCTGGGAACTCCCCGTCCTCTGCAGCGCCCTGCTGCGTACCCCCGACTCCTTCGATGCGGTGGTCGCAATCGGCTGCGTCATCGCCGGAGAGACGTCGCACGACCGATACATCAACAGCGGCGTCTCCGACGCGTTGGCCCGCCTGGCGGTCCGGACCTCCACACCCGTCGCTTTCGGGGTGCTGACCTGCAGCTCGATGGAGCAGGCCCTCGCCCGCGCGGGCGGCGACGTCGGAAACAAGGGACGGGAATCCATGCTGGCCGCGATCGATGCCGCCGCCACGATCCGCTCGCTCGATCGCCCGGAAGCCACTACATGAAGATCACCCGAAACACCCGTCGCAATGCACTGACGGTCCTGTACCAGCTGGACTGCGGCTCGACGATCGACGACCCGGACCTCCGCACCAGCCTCGACCACTCGGACGACGACGACCGGCCGGGCGGCATCGGCGAGGAGGCCGAGCGGCAGCTCGGCTACGACCTGGCGTGTTCGATCTGGGCGCACCAGAAGGAAGCCGACGAGTGCATCGCCGCCCTCACTCCGGAATGGCCCACGCATCGGCAGCCGATCATCGACCGGAACCTGCTCCGCATGGGCTGGTTCGAGATCACCACCGACCGGACGCCGCCCAAGCTGGCCATCAACGAGGCGGTCGAACTGGCCCGGGAATACAGCACCACCCAGTCCTCCCTCTTCGTCAACGGCGTGCTGGACCGGATCTACCACGGTGGTCGCACGGAAGACGAGGAAGTGCCCACGCCCAACGCGGACGTGGAGAGCTGAGCATGGGCCTCTTCTCCAGCACCCTTGGCGCGCTGAAGCGGGGCCTCGGCCGGACGAATGCCGTGCTCGGCACCGGTCTCGTGGCCAGATTGCGGGGGCGCGACCTCGATGCGGAACTGGTGGACGAGATCGAATCGCACCTCCTTCGCAGCGACGTCGGAGTCGCTTCGACGCAGGCCGTCGTCGAGACCCTCCGCAGCGGAATCAAGCGGGGTGACAAGCAACGGGGAGAGGACGCCGTCGAGTTCCTCAAGTCCCAGCTCGTCTCCCGGTTCGACGGCGCGGACTTCGAACTGCGTTCCGCGACGGAAGGCCCCACGGTGATCCTGGTCGCCGGCGTCAACGGCGTCGGCAAGACGACCAGCATCGCCAAACTGGCCGCGTCGATGAAGGCGGACGGACGGCGGGTGATGCTGGCGGCGGGCGACACCTTCCGGGCCGCCGCGGCCGACCAACTGGCCACATGGGCGGAACGTCTCGACGTGGACATCGTCCGCGGCCACGACGGCGCCGACCCCGCCTCGGTGGTCTTCGATGCCATCGATGCCGCCAAGGCCCGCGACATCGACACGCTGCTGGTGGACACCGCCGGACGGATGCACACCGAGGACGGTCTCATGCGTCAACTGGAGAAGATCCGGGGCATCCTGGATCGACAGTGCCCCGGAGCCCCCCACGAGGTGCTGCTCGTCCTCGATGCCACCCAGGGGCAGAATGCCCTCGTCCAGGCCCGGCAGTTCAACGAGGCCATCGCGGTCGACGGCATCTTCCTCACGAAACTCGATGGAACCGCCCGGGGAGGCATCGTGGTCGCGATCTGGGACGAACTCCGGATCCCCGTCAAGCTCGTCGGACTGGGGGAACGTCCGGAGGACGTCGCCGCCTTCGAGCCGGAGGTGTTCGTCGAGGCCATGTTCGCCGAAGTCGATGAGCCGGTATGATTCAACCGTGCGAACGGTAACGGGATCCTCCCACCATCCCCTGTCCCGCCTGATCCTGCTGGCTTTCTTCCTGATTGCCGCGGTGGTCACGTCCGCCCGGGCCGACGTCTCGACTCCCCGATCGTTCTCCGGCGATCGCCTGAGCAGGGTCGTGCTGCCCGTCGAACCCCGAACCGGTGACATCAACCTGAACGCCATGCGGGCCAATGCATGGTCCGTCGACGACACCAAGCGGCTGGTGCTCCAGGGCGACGTGCTGATCCAGATCGCAGGATTCACCTTTGCAGGCGAGACCGCCATGGTCTGGCTCAACCGGATCCCCAGTGCGGACGGACTCATCAACCAGATCGCCGTCTGGATCCCGGATGCGTGGAGTCCGACCAGCGAGGCCGGACGGGGCCCCAAGGGACGCAACCTGCTGATCGTCGGCAGCGCCCGCGGCGACGCCAATCTCAACGTCGCCCTGATGATCGAGAAGCCCGCGGCGAACACCGCTCTGATTCGACGCGCCGAACGGAGACTGGCCGAATACCTCGACAGCCTGCAGACGGGAACCGCCGCGCTGGCCCAGTACCCCAAGGTGCTGGGGCCGGCCGAAGTTCCCGAGTTCGTCCCCACTCCCGGCGGCTCGCTTCCCGAGGAGCGGGTCGCGCCGCAGCGTTCGACCGCGACCAGACGCCCCTGGCTTCGTCGGTCCGGCGGAGTCGTCTCCTTCTCGGCCCGGAACGTGAAGCTGGAGACCGGTGACGACGAGAACATCCTGATCACCGACGGCAACGTGGTGCTCGACTACCGGCCCGGCTCCGGCCAGAGCAACATCCGCTTGTCGGCCGAACGGGCGGTGGTCTTCATGGAACCCGGATCGGTGCGGGATCTCGCCTCCCGACAGCTCGGAATGGACGAGATCCGCGGCGTGTACCTGGAAGGGGCCGTCAAGGCGGAGTCGGACAAGGACGACTACGTGGTCCGCGCCCCGAGGATGTACTACGACTTCCAGACCGACCAGGCCATCATGCTCGACGCCGTGCTGCGGACCTACGACCGCAAGCGATCCCTGCCCGTCTTCGCCCGGGCCGCCGAAATGCGGCAGATCGCAGAGAACCAGTGGAGTGCCAAGCAGGTCACGGTGTCCTCGTCCTCCTTCGCGACCCCCACCCTGGCCATCGGCGCAAACTCCGTCGTGGTCGATCAGGTGCCCGGCGGACTCAGCGAGACCGGCGAGGAGGTCGAAGGTGAACTCTCGATCGATGCCCGCGGAAACACGCTCGAAGCGGGCGGATTTCCGCTTCTGTGGTGGCCCCGGTACAACGGACCGATCACCACCATTCCGCTGCGCGGCGTCCGGGGCGGCTACGGCCAGTACGAAGGCGCCGTTCTGGAGACGACCTGGGACCTCTACGCCCTCGCGGGATGGGAACGTCCCCGGGGATGGGATCTGACCTTCGACGTCGACGGCTATTCCGAACGGGGCATCGGCGCGGGCATCGACTGGGAGATCAACACCGCCGACAACCAGACAGCGCTCGACCTCTACGCAATCAAGGACAGCGGCACCCAGCGGACCGACACGGGAATCACCATGGAGGTTCCCGAGGACTACCGGTACGCCGCCCTGTGGGAACAGACGCTCAAGCTCAGCGAGTCCTGGCTGCTGCAGAGCCAGCTGTCGTACATCTCAGATTCCACCTACATCAGCGCCTGGCGCGACGACTGGTACGAGGACCGCAGGGAGTTCGAGACCAGCCTGTACCTGAAGAGCGAATCCGCCAACACCGCGTTCACGGTGCTCGCGAAGTACGCCCTCAACGACTTCATCTCCAACAGCTGGCTGATGGCCTCCCCGGGATACCAGGTCAACAAGCTGCCGGAGGCAACCTACCGCCGGTTCGGAGACTCCCTGTTCGGGGACACGCTGACGTGGTCCAGCCAGTACAACGCCTCCCGAATGCAGATCGTGGTGCCCGACGGAACTCCGGCCAACAGCGGACTGCGAAGCCAGACCTTCACGAACCCCGGCGGCGGACCGTTCGGCGACGACCAGCCGATCGCGACCGCCGCCCGGTACCAGGGGCTTCGGCAGGCATGGGTGAATCGGGTCGGAACCCGGCAGAACCTCTCGATGCCCATGCAGTGGGGCGCCTTCAACATCACGCCGTTCGCCATGGGGCAGATCGTGTCCTACTTCGAGGACGACACCGACAACGGAGCCGAGGACTCGCGCCACCAGTACTACGGGAGCGGCGGCGTCCGAATCAACACCGTGCTCCAGCGGGTGTTCAACGACGTGCGAAGCGATCTGTTCGACCTGCATCGCCTGCGGCATCTCGTCGAACCCTACTTCGTGGCGTGGTACGCGGGTTCCAACTACGACGAGCTGGACGCCCCCATCTACGACCCCCTGTTCGACAATCTGTCCACCGGTGGACTGGTCCGGTTCGGCCTGCGGAACACCCTGCAGACGCAGCGTGGTGGCCCCGGACGATGGTACGACGTCGACTGGCTGACGCTCGACGCATCGGTGGTCCTCAGCACGGACAACGAGGAGAGCCGCTTCCCCACCCCCCAGTTCTTCGACTGGGAACCCGGCTACTCGCAACTGGGCAACTTCGTCGAAGGCAGCTACACCTGGCAGCTCAGCGACAGTCTGGCCCTGGTGGGCGAGGGCATCTGGGACCTCGACGAGGACGACTTCATGCGGGCCGCGACCGGCATCGAACTGAATCACTCCCCCCAGTTCAGCAGCTTCGTCGAATACCGCTACTTCAACGTGACCGAAACGAAGCTGCTCGCCTTCGGTGGCAACTACGAGATCTCCGACAAGTACCGCGTCTCGCTGGTGCCCCAGTGGGACTTCGTACGGGACGACTTCCGATCCGTCAACGGCTCCGTGGTCCGGTCGTTCCCCGACTTCGACCTGATCTTCTACGTCGGATACAACCAGATCCGCGACGAGACGCAGGTCGGCGCCCAACTGGGCCAGATCAACTACTGATCGGCGGAACCGGACCGTTCGCCCGCTCCTGCCGACGACCGGAAATGATCGCATGCAGTCATTGACCGAGATTCGAACCCTGCTGACCGAACGCGGCCTGGCGCCACGGCGGCGATTCGGACAGAACTTCCTGCATGATCACAACCAGCTGAAGCGGCTGGTCGATGCGTCCGGCATCCGGGCCGGAGACCGGGTGCTCGAAGTCGGGCCCGGCACCGGGACGCTGACCGAAACCCTCGTCGAAGCCGGCGCCGGGGTCGTCGCCAGTGAGATCGATCCGGGCCTCGCCGACCTGGTCGAGGAACGCCTCGGAGACCGGATCACGCTCGTGCGGGGAGACTGCCTCGGTCGCGGCCGACGACTGGCCCCCGAACTGCAGACGGCACTCGGCGAGGAACCGTTCACCCTCGTGGCGAACCTCCCCTACCAGATCGCCAGTCCACTCATGATCGAGCTCCTGCTGCGACACCCCAACTGCCTCGGCCAGTTCGTGACCATCCAGCGTGAGGTCGCGGAACGACTGACCGCACCGGAAGGGACCAGGGCCCGGGGACCCCTCGGGATCCTCGCGTCGACCTTCGGTTCGGTGGAGCGAATCGGCGATGTCCCCGCGTCCTGCTTCTGGCCCCAGCCCAAGATCGTCAGTTCGATGGTCTCGATACGCCCCGATCGCAGGGATGACGTCGACCCCGACGGCTTTGCCCGGTTCATCACGATGCTCTTCGCCTCCCGGCGCAAGCAGCTTGGCCGGATCCTTGGACGTGACGTCGATCTGCCCGACGGGATCGAGACCACCGCCCGCCCGGAGACCCTGGACAACGAACAGCTGCTGCGACTCTTCGCCCGCTGCGGAACCTGAGGCTCAGGCCTTGCTCATGTACTCGCCGGTCTCGGGGCTGATCCGGACGACCTGCCCGACCTCGATGAACGGCGGCACCCGGACGCGGGCCCCCGTCTCGACGGCGGCCTCCTTGAGCTGGTTGGTCGCCGTCGCGCCCTTGGGCTGCGGAGTCGTCTCGGTGATCTCGAGTTCCACCACCGGGGGCAGCTCGATGCCGAGAGCCTTCGCCTCGTACATCATCACCACCACCTCGACATTCTCCTTCATCCACTGACTCTGCTCGACCGGGATCACGTCACCGTCGATCTCGACCTGGTCGAAGGTCTCGGTGTCCATGAAGACGAACGGCCCCTTGCCCTGGCCACTGGAGTCGTAGAGGTACTGCATGGTGCGACGGTCAATGGTGACGTCGTCCACCTTGTCAGAGGAGTTGAGACGATTGACCTTGATGGTGCCCGTCTCGATGTTCTTCATCTTGGCCTGGACGTAGGCGGGCCCCTTGCCCGGCTTCACGAATTCAGTGCCGAGCACGACCTGCAACTGGCCTTCCCAGAGGAGGGCCTGACCACGCTTGATGTCCGTCGCCTTGATGGGCATGAGATTCGCTCCTGATGTGAACCGGCCGAAACCGTCCGGGGGGACAGGGTACCACGGGGCGGCGGTCAGCGTGCCGTGGCTTCGGCACGGGTCTCGCGCAGGACCGTCACCTTGATCTCGCCGGGGAACGTCATCTCCTCCTCGACCCGCTTGGCGATCTTCTCGGCGATCAGGAACGCACTGTCGTCGTCGGCCCTGGCGGCATCGACGATGACCCGGACCTCGCGACCGGCCTGGATGGCGTGGGCCTCCGTGACCTCGGGAATCTCGGTGGCCAGTCCCTCGAGCTGCTCGAGCCGCTTGACGTACATCTCCATCGATTCGCGACGGGCCCCGGGCCGGGCACCGGAGACGGCGTCGGCGGCCATGACGATCGGGGTGTACGGCGTGGTCGCCGGGATGTCTCCATGGTGCCCGCCGATGGCATTGAGCACGGCCTCCGCCTTCTCCCCGTGCCGGGTGCAGAACTCCATTCCGATCGCGGGATGCCCACCCTCCATCTCATGATCCATCGCCTTGCCGATGTCGTGCAGGAAACCGCAGCGGCGGGCCAGTTCACCATCGAGCCCCAACTGGTCCGCGATGATCTGGCTCAGGTAGGCCACCTCGATGGAATGCCGCAGGACGTTCTGGCCGTAGCTGGTGCGGAACGAAAGCTTCCCCATGGCCTCGACGACCTTCGGATTCAGTCCTCGGATGCCGGCCTCCACCACGGCATCGTCACCCTGCTTGCGGATCCGGTCCTGCATGTCGCTGCGAACCGATTCGACGACCTCCTCGATCCGTGTCGGGTGCACGCGACCGTCGGCCACCAGTCGCTGCAGCGATTCCCCCGCGATCGCGCGGCGAATCGGGTCGAAGCACGAGACGGCGATGACGCCGGGCGTGTCGTCCACGAGGATGTCGGCCCCGGTCGCCCGTTCGAGCGCACGGATGTTGCGTCCCTCCCGCCCGATGATCCGACCCTTGAGATCGTCGGACGGGATCTTGACGGATCGGACGGTGCTGTCGGCGACATGCTCGGCCGCGAACCGCTGGATGGCCATGAGGGTGATCTCGCGACTCCGGTTGCGGGCCCCCGCCTCGGCCTGCTCGATGATTTCGCGTCGAATGCCGGCTGCTTCGTGCTCGCTGCTGCTGCGGACCTCCTCGATGAGCTGGTCCCTGGCTTCCTGCTCCGACAGTCGACCGATCTCCCCCAGTCGCCGCCGCGCCTCGTCGCCAAGACGCTCCAGTTCCGATTCCAGCCCCTGCAGTGCCTCCTCACGCTCCGTGATCCGAACGTCGCGGCCGTCCAGCTTCGACTCGCGAGTGGTCAACTGCTCCATCTTCCGGTCGAGGCTGTCCTCCCGGTTCTGCAGCCTCCCCTGATCCTTCTTGAGTTCGTTGCGGGCCTCCGACAGTTCGCCTTCGAGTTCCTCACGGCGCTCCGCAAGGGTCCGCTCCGCCTCGAGCTCGCTCTTGCGCTGCGCGGCCTCCGCTTCTGCGGACGCCTTCTGGCGAAGATTCTCGGCGTCGCGTCGGGCCGCCCGAATCGTTCCGCCGGTCATCATCCGGATCAGAACCACCCCGCCGATGCCGCCGACGAGGAAGGCCGCCACACCGATTCCGATGGTCGCTGTAAGTGAGAATTCCGCAAGTACGAACATGACGTCACCATGGCCCTTTCGGGCTTTGGCCAACGGTGCGGGGACCAGGCCGTGCGACGCACGACCTCATGACGACACGAATGTCCGGCGAATTGAACGCGTCAGGAGATGGAGGTTCCGGTTCGCACTCCCCACGGGAGCGTCGACGGGATGAAAAATCCTTCAGAGGTACCGCCGGCTGATGACAGCGGCGTTCGATGAGAAACGGACCTGATTCGCATTCTGCATGATTCGCAGTACTTTCGACTTCAATCTATCGACCACGGGCGGAGTGATCCGCCGAGGAGAAAATCCCCGGGTCGCCGGCCGGAACCGGTGAAACAGTCGAGCCCGTGTCGTCATGGGCTGACCGGGAAAACCGGAGGGGAAGCCGGATACGTGCCGACCCCTGTACCTCCGGGGAAGATTCCATTATTCGAATCCGGAGCGTCCACCGCAAGGGTGCAGTGCCGGATGCGGACAAATCGGGGCCGAAATCGTCATTTGAGTGTCCGGGGACCCGAAGCCGATGGAATCTGCGACCATGGTGCGCCCCCCTCGGAGACCTTCCCGTCATGCCCGCCCTCCTCAACTGGCTCCTGCGACTGCTGCCGAGCAACCCGATCTGCCTGCGGATCGTCAAAGGCGGCTCCACCCGGACACGCCAGCAGTGGATTCGGGCCGGATTCCTGGGAACCCTCATTCTGGTCATGCTGCTGATGCTGCTGGCCAACTTCAGCACCGCCGCGACGTCGCTTCGATCGCTGGCCACGACGGGCTCGATGATCTTCGCCTTCGTCAGCCTGCTGCAGGTCCTGCTGGTGTGTCTGCTGACCCCCATTTTCATGGCCGGCGCGATCGCCCACGAAGCGAACCCGCGTACGTGGGAGATCCTCCTGTCGACCCCCTTGAACTCGCTCCAGATCGTCCTGGGAAACCTCTTCGGCCGGCTCTTCTTCATCCTGACGCTTCTGATCGCCAGCCTTCCGCTTTTCATGGTGCTGAGGTTCTTCGGCGGGGTCCCCGGAGATTCGATCGTCGGCTCGTTCCTGATCTCGGCCTCCACGGCCGTGGCGGTGGCCAGCATCGCCGTCACCCTGAGTGTCACGCGAAGCGGCGGACGTCGGGCCGTCTTCGTCTTCTACGCCGGCGTGGTGATCTTCCTCTTCGCCACCTATGCCCTGGATCAGCTGCTGCGAAGCTCAATTCCCGGTGGCGACGGAGCGCAGTGGACCACGATCATGACGCCGCTGAATCCGTTCCTGGCCCTGGAGGTCCTGCTGGCATCCAACTCCTACGTCCCGAGATCCGGCGAGGAGTTCGGGTGGCTCACGAGACTCTGGCTGGCCCGACCGGTGGCGACCTTCTGCTGGCTGTGCATGCTGGCCAGCGCCGGCCTGATCCTCCTCTCGACCCTCTGCGTACGGATCTTCGCCCGCAACGGGCAACGGGATTCGATCCTCCGGTCGATCCTGCCGCGGAGGTCCAGCACCAGTTCCGAACGCCCTCCTCGTCCCGTGGGCAACAACGCCATCGCCTGGCGTGAACTGCATCGGGACGCGGGCAATCTCGCCGGTCTGATCGGCCGATGGGCCTTTCTCGCGGTCTCCCTGCTGGGCATGACGACGCTGCTGTGGGTGCACCACGACGGCGGCATGGACATTTCCTCCCTCCGCACCGCGATCGGCTTCCTGGCCTTCGCCCAGATCTGCATCGTGATGCTGACCGCCGTGAATCTCAGCGCGACGACGGTCAGCCGGGAACGCGAGGACGGGACCCTCGACCTCATCCTCACGACGCCGATCCAGCCCGCCCCCTACCTCGCGGGCAAGCGTCGGGGGCTTGTCCGGTACCTGCTGCCGATGATGCTGGCCCCCATCCTCTCCCTTCTGCTCGCCGTCGCCTACGTGGGAGCCGACGGATTCGGTACCGCCGTCACCTCCTCCTTCACCACCAGCGCAGGAGAGGAGACCATGATTCCCCTACTCCCGTGGTCCGGGGTCGTCGCGTTCAGCATCATGTTCGTGCCCTTCATCGGGTTCTGCGTCATGGTGGGACTGTTGTGGTCCATTCGGAGTCGGGGCACCATCGGCTCCGTGTTCGCCGCGGTTATCATCGTCGGCGTCATCACCGCGGTCCTCAGCGGCTGCGTGTCGGGGCTCTTCATGCGGTTCGGCATCATCGGACCGATGATCGCGAGCATCAGCCCCTTCAGCATCCTGCACTACGCGCTCGAACCGACGGTCTGGATGGAACTCACGTCGAAGGACCAGTTCGGCGAGACCGCCGCGGTGCTCCTGGGTGCTCTGGTCTGCGCCGCCGGATGGACGACCATTGCGATCCTGATGCACCGGAACATGAGTCGGACCTTCATGATGACGGTTCGACAGCTCTCCGGACGCTGATCAGGTGGGGAGTGGAACGATCAGACCAGGGCCATTCCCGGGTTCTCGATGAGGTTCTTGAGCGTGACCAGATACTCCGCGGCGGTGGCGCCATCCACCACGCGGTGATCGTTGCTCAGGGTCACCGACATCTCGTGGCCGACCACGACCTGTCCGTCCCGGACCACCGGCTTCTGCTGGATGGCTCCCAGGGCGAGGATCGCACTGTTGGGCGGATTGATGATGGCGGTGAAATTGTCGACGCCGTACATCCCGAGATTCGAGATGGTGAAGGTGGCGTCGCCCATTTCGTCGACGGTCAATCCCTTGGTGCGGGCCTTGTCCACGAGGAAATGGGTCTCCTCGGAGATGGCGCGCAGGCTCTTGCGATCCGCGTTTCGGATCGTGGCCACGACGAGTCCGCCCCCGCGTTCCGGGGGAAGCGACACGGCGACGCCGACGTTGACATCCCCGTGGTACTCGATGTGGTCACCGCCCCACGATGCGTTCATCAGCGGGTTGGTGTACATGGCCAGCGCACAGCAGCGGAGCACGAGATCGTTGAATGTGAGCTTGACCCCGTGCGGCTTGAGTTGCTCGTTCAGGGTGCTGCGCATCTCGACCATGGGATCCATGTCGAAGACCATGCTCACCTGATAGTGCGGCACGGTCTGCTTGGACTCCACCAGCCGGCTGGCGATCACCTGACGCATGTTGGACAGCGGTTCGCTGCGGGACTGGAGACCGAAGCCGCCGGACACCGCGAGCTCGCCGGCGTCCGCCGACCCCGACGGAGACACGGGCGTGGCGGGCACCACCGGTGCAGACACGGGAGCCGGAGCGGGTACCGGTGCAGCGGACGGGGGCACGGACGCAGCCGTTTCGCGGACGGAACCGACCGCAGCCAGCACATCACGCTTGACGATCCTGCCCATCGGACCGGAGCCCTGCAGACTGGCCACGTCCACACCGTGCTCCTCGGCCAGACGACGGGCCACCGGCGAGATCCGCACCTGCCCAGAACGGGTCCGCGCGGCGGGCACGGCCCGGGCTGGCGGCTCGGATGCGGGGGGAGGTGAAGCGGGCGCAGCGGCCGGAGCGGACTCGGCGAGCGGAGCAGCGGGCTCGGCGGCCGGAGCGGCGGCCGGAGCGGCGGGCGCCGCGGTGACTTCACCGACCTCCTCGCCTTCCTCGACCATCGTGGCCACCACGGTTCCGATCGAGACCGGCTGTCCTTCGGACACGCTGATCTCGGTGATGGTGCCGTCGTCGTAGGCCTGCATCTCCATGGTCGCCTTGTCGGTCTCGACGTCCGCCAGGACGTCACCCGATTCGACCGTGTCGCCCTGTGCGACGTGCCACTTCACGATGGTGCCCTGCTCCATCGTGTCGGACAGCCGTGGCATGGTGATCTCAATAGGCATCTCGCAGCATCCTCGATCAGGCGTTGTAGGTGGCAGCGCGGACCGCTTCACAGATCTTGCGGGCGTTGGGAAGCATCTCCTGCTCGAGTTCGTACGAGTAGGGTGCGGGAACGTCGTCGTTGTGCACGCGATGCACGTGGTTGTCCAGATCGTCGAAGCAGGCCTTGTGGACCTCGGCCGCGACCTCGGACCCCACGGAGGCGAAGGACCAAGACTGATCGACCACGACGCAGTAGTTGGTGCGTCGGACGGACTCGACGATGGCATCGAGATCCAGCGGTCGGATCGAACGCATGTCGAGGATCTCGCAGTCGATCCCCTCCTTGGCCAGCTCATCGGCGGCTTCATCGCAGAAGTAGACGGTTCGCCCGAATGCCACGATGGTGCAGTCGCTGCCGGGCCGACGGACGACCGCCTTGCCGATCGGGACCACGTATTCCTCCTCGGGAACGTCGCCCGTGATCGACAGCAGCCGTTCCGACTCCAGGCAGAACACCGGGTTGTCGTCGCGGATGGCGCTCTTCATCAGTCCCTTCGCGTCGTACGGATTCGACGGGATCACCATCTTGAGACCGGGAACGTTCGCATAGAGGGATTCGACGCACCAGGAGTGGGTCGAACCGAGCTGTCCACCCGCACCGTCGTTGCCGCGGAAGACGATCGGACATCCCAACTGACCGCCGGACATGTAGAGGATCTTCGGGGCGTTGTTGAGGATCTGATCCGCTGCGACCAGACTGAACGACCAGCTCATGAACTCGATGATCGGACGCAGGCCGAGCATGGTCGCCCCAATGCCCATTCCGGCGAATCCGCTCTCGGAGATGGGAGCATCGATGATCCGTCGGGGGCCGAACTCCTCGAGCATCCCCTTGGACACCTTGTAGGCCCCGTCGTAGTCGGCCACCTCTTCGCCGATGAGGAAGACGCGTGGATCGACCCGCATCTCTTCGCTCATGGCCTCACGCAATGCTTCACGGAACTCGATTTCACGCGCCATCGCCGGATCCCCCTTCCGCCTGTCGCTTCTCGAGCATGTACCGAGGCAGCGATGTGCCGGTGTACGGCCCCCAGGTGTCCGCGTACACGTCGTGATGCAACTCGGACATGTCGGGAACCGGCGACTTCTTGGCCCACTCGAGGGCCTCGCGGATCTCGCTTCGGACCGACTTGGACATGGCCTTGATCTCCTCCTCCGTCATCAGCTTCGAGGACGTGAGGTAGCGGGACAGGTTGCCGATGGGGTCATGGGCCTCGAACTCGGCCTCCTCCTCGTTGGTCCGGTACTTCCGGGGATCGGACATCGAGTGACCCTTGAACCGGTAGGTGTCGATGTCGAGGAAGAAGGGCTTGGATTCGGCCCGGCACCAGTCGACGATCTCCTTCATCTCCCGGTAGACCTCGATCACGTCCATGCCGCGGATGGTGCGGGCCTCCATGCCGAAGGCCACCGCACGATTGGTGATCTGGCCGCCGGAGGCGGTGCACCGGTCGATCGCGGTTCCCATGGCGTAGCGGTTGTTCTCGACGCAGAAGACGATCGGCAGGTCGTAGATGGCGGCCAGATTCATGGCCTCGTGCACCGCGCCCTGGTTCAGTGCCCCATCGCCGAGGAAGCAGGCGGTCACGGATTCGCTCCGCCCGCCATTGACGACCTCGTCCATGTACTTGGTGGCAAACGCAAGTCCAGTACCCAGCGGGCACTGCGCACCGACGATTCCGTGGCCGCCGAACATGTAGTTGTCGCAGTCGAAGAAGTGCATGGATCCGCCCTTGCCCTTGGCGCATCCGTCGATGCGACCGAAGAGTTCGGCGAAGCCGATCTTGGGATCGAGCCCCCGGGCCAGTGCGTGGCCGTGATCCCGGTAGGCGGTGATCACGGGATCCGTCGGTCGCATGGCGCCGAGGCAGCCCACTGCAACGGCCTCCTGACCGTTGTAGACGTGCAGGAAGCCGCCCGCGAGCTTGTTCTGGTAGGCCTGCATGGAGCGGACTTCGAACTCGCGGATCCGAAGCATGTCCAGCAGCCAGCCTCTGAGGACGTCCACATCGGGGATGGGTACGTCGTGGGCCTTCAGGATATTCGTTGAGGTGGCGGTCATCTTGCTTCCGGTCACCGATCTGGGCAATAGAGGTTGACGTGAAAAGTGCCCCCACGGGGGCGCCAGAGTGGAAAGAAGAGTATACCCGAGGCCCCTCCCGAAATGAACAACTATGTGGAATCAAGGCCCACTCCCGGATTCGGTCTCCCGAGGATAGGGGCCGCTGGAGCCAAGCGGGGGTCTGTGATAGGATCTGCCCCCTTCAAGGCAGGTGTAGCTCAATTGGATAGAGCATCGGTCTACGAAACCGAAGGTTGCAGGTTCGAGCCCTGCCACCTGCGTTGCCCCCCAGGGGCGTTTACGGGCCTTCAAGGCCACTTTGACCCCGAGGCGTTGCATTCGGGGCCAAATCGGGGATAATGCCCCGTTCACGTTTTCAGAAGAGGTCATCCAGGTGCCCAACAAGTCACACCGAGCAAAGCGAGTCCGTCAGTCCGAGTCACGTCGCGCCCGAAATCGCTGGCGCAAGCGAACCATCAAGGACAAGACCGACACCTTCCTCAAGGCTCTCCAGGCCGGCGATGTCGCCGCCGCCGAGACCGCCTTCAAGGATGTCTCCCGCCAGTTGGACAAGGTCTCCTCGACCAGCACCATGCACAAGAACACGGCCGCACGCCGCAAGAGTCGCCTGTCACGTCGACTGCGCGATCTGAAGCAGAAGGCCTGATCCCCCTCCGCCATTGAAACGACGCCACCGGACACTCTCCCGGTGGCGTATTCTTGCGCAGACCCACCATGGTGCTGCAGTCGCAACAATCCGAACTGCCGATCCGACATCCGGATGCCGGTCCGTCCTGGACCGAGGAGATCCTGCGTCCCTGGTGCATGCTGATCGCCATCGCGCCGCTGCTGGCGATCGACATCCTCGGAGCTTCGCTGGCGCCGGAAACCCCCGACACCGTCGCGGGACGATTGCTGCACCAGTTGCTGGGATTCTTCGACGTGCCGCCCATGCTGGCCACGATCGCCACCAGCCTGATCATCACCGCGGTGCTGCTCAGCTGGCACCTGATGCAGCGTGACCCGTGGCGGATCGCTCCGCGAATTCCCCTGGGAATCGTGGTGGAGGGGCTGGTCTGGGCCGCTCCGATCCTGCTGCTTTCATCCCTGTTCTCCGCCTTCGCACTCGCGGGGGACGTGACCACCGACCAGTTGCAGAGCCTGCCGGTGACGGATCGGATCCTCATCAGCGTCGCCGCGGGACTGGACGAGGAACTGATCTTCCGAATGGCCGGCATCGCCCTGCTGCACACGATCTTCGTCGATCTGCTCGGACGACGGGGGGCCACGGGAGCCCTGCTTGCGATCGCGGGCACCGCCGTGCTCTTCGCGTGGTACCACGACCCGGGGCTGCACTCGGCCGCGCAACTGGTCTTCACCTTCCTGGCCGGCTGCTATCTGGGCATCGTCTATCTGCTGCGTGGATTCGCCGTCGTGGTCTGGGCCCACGTGCTCTACGACATCGCAGTGACGGTCCTGCTGGCCTAGACCAGCGCTTCGTCGACGGACACGCTCGCACCCGCTTCGGCACTGCGGTACATCGCGGCCAAGAGCGCCTGCACCGTGCGCCCCTCCTCCGCGGAAGCCGACGGCGCCTCGCGCGACAGGACGTTGCGGGCGAATCGCTCGTGCTGCCTCCGGAAGGCCGTGTTCCAATCCTCCCCGGAACGAACCGGCTGGGTGGTGTCCACCAGCTCTCCGTCCAGCTCGCTGCCGATGATGAGCGGCTTGTCGTTGAGGATCTCGAAGTGCATCGCAGCCTTCTCACCGAAGAGCGTCACCCCGTCGGGAATGGTTCCCTCGGGAAGATGCGATGCCCACGACATGTTGAGGGACAGACTGAGATCGTCGTCGCAGCGGAGCAGGGCCGTCGCACCGTCCTCCACGTCGAACGGACCATCCGGATCCGGCGGCCCCGCCCACATGTCGGTGAATCGATAGCCCGAGGGAGGATGTCCGAAGCAGCTGGTCGTGTGGCAGTCGATCGACCGCACCCGCGGACGATCGCACAGGTGCAGAAGCAGGTCGAGCAGGTGCGGCCCGAGATCGATCAGCACGCCACCGCCGGAACGGGCCCGATCGGTGAACCAGCGACCCAGTCCCGGAATGCCCCGGCGACGGTACAGCGTGGCACGGGCGTGGTAGATGCGGCCCAGACGTCCGGATTCGATGACCTTGCGGGCGGCCATGGACGTGGCGGCCATGCGACACACGAATCCCATCTGCACGATGTTCTGCGAGGCATCCCGAGCGGCGATCACCCGGTCGCATTCCTCGACCGTGGTGGCCATCGGCTTCTCGATCAGGACGTCCTTCCCCGCCTCGAGGGCCTGGACCGCCAACGGGCTGTGGAGGCAGTTCGGGACCGCCAGCACCACGCCCTGGACGGCGTCGTCGGCCAGCAGGGATTCGACGGAATCATGCACCCGCGCTCCACCGGCCGACTCGGCCAGGGCGACGGCACGATCGTGGTCGGGATCATGGATTGCGGCCAGCGTGCTGCCGGCGGCTTCGATGGCCAGTGCATGGATTCCTCCGATGCCCCCGGCTCCGATCAGACCGATTTGTATGCTCATGAACACGCCTCCTGATGAGCGAACACAGTAGCATCCACGCTCTTGGAGCGTACAATTCGCTTCTCAGGAGCCCATCGTGTCCGACTCGGAACGCGTCATCATCATCGGCGGCGGCATCATCGGCCTGCTCACGGCACGTGAGCTGCGTCGGCGCGGCCGATCGGTGCTGGTGCTCGATGCCGGCAGTGGCGAGGGCACGGCGTCCAGCGGCAATGCGGGCATCATCGCCCCCGGCCACTTCCCCATCGCCAATCCCCGCCAGCGATCCCGGGCCCTGAAACTGCTGTTCGATCCCGACAGCCCGCTCTACATCCCGCCCCGCTTCGACGTGTCCATGCTGCGGTGGCTGCTGGGATTCCGCCGGGCCTGCGCCCCGAGGAACTATCGCAACACGGTGGAGGTCCTCAATCACCTCAGCCGCATCAGTGCCGAGGGATGGCAGGAACTGATGCAGGTCGATTCCCCCCCCGGACTGGCCGCCTCCCTGCGACCCGAGGGATCACTCGAGGTCTTCTGCGAGGAATCCAGTCGCGACGACGCCCGCCGGGATGCGACGCTCCTGCATGAAGACGGCTTCGAGGCGGAGTTGATCGACGGCGACGAACTCCGCAGGCGCGACGACGCCTTCCGCGACGATGTGATCGGAGCCCTGGTGCATCCCGGACACATCATCACCGAACCGGATCGACTGCTTTCCGCCCTGCGGACCCATGTCATCGAAGCCGGAGTCACCGTGCGAAGCAACACCACCGTGCAGGGGATCCTCGCCGATCGCACGACGTGCCACGGCGTGGTGACCGAGGACGACGAGGTCTTCGAGGGAGGCAGCGTCGTGCTGTCGGCGGGCATCTGGTCGGACGGACTGGCCCGGCGGCATCGCATCCGGGTCCCCATGCAACCCGCCAAGGGCTACCACCTCATGGTCCATTCCGACCACCCCCCCCGCCTGGCGTGCGTCTGCCGCGAATCGATGGTGGCGGTCAATGCGATGAAGGACGGGGTTCGACTCGCGGGCACCCTCGAACTGTCGGGTATCAACCATCGGCTCGTACGGCGAAGGCTGGATCTGCTGATCCAGGGAGCATCTCGCTGCATCGAGGGACTGGACGAGGCCCCCATCCTCCAACGATGGACGGGCATGCGACCCTGCACGGCCGATGGCCTTCCCGTCATCGGAGCGATGCCGGGCATGGCCGACACCTGGGTGGCGACCGGTCACGGAATGATGGGCATCACCCTGGGGCCGGTGACCGCCCTGCTGCTGGGGCAGATGATGCACGGCGAACCGATGGCCATGGATACGGTGCCCATGTCCACCGATCGGTTCAACTGAGTTCCTCGATCGTCTCGGTATACCGGACGCCGCGTGCCTCGAGCCCCTCGAAGAGAGCCCGCAGGACGTCCTCACGTCGCGCGAACTCCTCGGGAGGATGCACGCCGGGGGTGTCGACGACCCCCTTGATGATCAGGCGGGTCATGATCGCACAGGGGAAGGCGGTGGTCCGGGCCATGGAACTGAATCCCGTCGCCGGATCGTAGTAGTCCAGCAGGTCCCAGCGCAATCGCACCGGACGGCCGGACTGGTCGCCGGTCGCCTCCACCCGCATCGCGGTGAGATCCGCCTCTCCCTCCCCGTAGGTCCAGTGCGGAAAGAGCAGGGCCGCGGCAAGGTCCCGCGGAACGACCTCCACGTCCCCCACCCGGATCGGCTCCTCGCTCAGGAAGCCCGCTTCCCGCATCTGCAGCATGACCTCGCGGTGCCCGGGGTACCGCATCGTCTTCTCTCGCATGCGGGGAACGTCGACCCGCTCGGCCAGACTGCGGAGCCCGTCGGTGTTGAAGGCCTCAAGGGTTCCGACCCCGGGGAAATCGATCAGTTCCGGCTCGGACAACGCCTCCAGCACCACGATGTCCCCGTCGTCGACCATCCTGGCGGGACGGACGTACTCCTCGAGCACATCCGCGGGCGAGAAGCCGGCCTTGTACTCGAAGGGCGGCTTCGGATCAGCGGGTATACCGCCGACGTAGATGTCCACGGTCCGGCACGGATCCAGTCGAGCCGCGGCGCAGCCTCCCAGCAGATTGCTCATGCCGGGGGCGACGCCCATGTCGACCACGCAGGTCGAACCCCGGGATCGGGCCAGATCATCGAGATCCCAGGCGTCCTCGGGCATGAAGGAGATGTCGCAGAAGTTGCGTCCCGACTCGATCACCGCACGCAGGGCGGCGAAACCGAATCGCCCCGGCATGGCGCCCACGACCATCTCATGGTCCTCGCACAGTCCGGACACCACCGCGGGATCGGAGCAATCCGCCGTCACGACCTCCAGAGGGTCCGCAGCCGATGCCCTCGTCGCCTGCAGACGGTCCCCGTCGATGTCCGCCAGGGTCACCTGCAGTTCCGGATCCACCGCCAGATCTCTGGCGATGACGGATCCGACCATCCCACCTCCGAGCACTACCACCTTGGTCATCGAACGTTCTCCTGGGGCCTACGGAACATGCCGATCGGGGCCGCATCCTACACGGGCCGGGGATGATCTCTCCGCACTGACCCTCCCAAATCCCCCTTCCAGACGTCTAGAGGCGACCTTTGGAAGAAAAATAGCCCATCGGGATCTGATTTGCAGGTTTGAATGCAACTATGAGTCCGAGGATCTCGTATTGAGATTCAGCCCAGAGTTGAAAGGACCCTTCCCCATTGGGGTTCTCATTCTCTCGGGCATGATCCGGCCCTCAGCCCCAAGAGACCGGATCCGACAAAATGATGTGCTTCACACCTTCAGGGAACGACCCCCGGGGAAGAAGCCTGCCTCGGCAACGGTTGCCGGGGCATCCTCACCTGAGCCGCGCTGCCTGGACCACGAACTGTCCAGACGGATGCTTGCCGAGGAGTTTGGCCGTGACACGTACCGAACACCGTGCCTCTATCGTTCTGGACCTGTTTGAAAACTCATACCACCGCGTCTACTGCTTCTGCAGACGATCGCTGGCCCCGGACATGGCCGAGGACATCGCCCAGGATGTCTTCGCCCGCCTCCTCCAGATCGATCGCCTGCCCGAAATGCAGATTTCGATCAGCTACCTGATCAAGATCGCGGACAACCTGATCAAGCGACGCTACAACCGCAACCAGCGATTCCAGCGTTTCCTCGAAGCCAACGAGGGACGGACGGAAGACGCCTCGGGCGACTCCTGGGCCGGCCTGGACACCGAGGATCTCGGCGACGAGGTCAACGCCCGGCTCGACCTGCTGTCCCACGAGGAGCGGAATGCCGTCGAACTGGTCATCTGCCACGGCCTTAGCTATCAGGAAGCGGCCCACAGCATGGGCGTCCCGGTCTCGACCGTGAACAACTGGAAGTACCGCGGCCTGAAGAAGCTCAAGGAAGCAACCGCCTGAACCGCCCGGCAGAGACCGTATACTGGGTGCATGGACTGCAACCTCGAACCGGCTGACCGAACCCTGCGCGTGACCGTCGGGACCTACCTGGTCCTGGGGGCGCTCGTGCTGCTGATCCTCTGCTACCTCCAGATCATCGATGCCTGGTGGTACCTCGTGGCGGGACTGCTGATTCTGCTCGGAGTGGGCGCCGTCGCATCGGCGGCGGCTGGTAAATGCATGCTCCGCAAGGTCATCGGACACTGACCGGACCCCGGTGCGAAACCCCAAAAAACCAGAGGGGCGATTCATGACTGAATCGCCCCTCCTTCTTCTCTCCTCACCAGCCGGCCGAAGCCGGTTTTTCGTTGCCGCATCCGACAGGAGCGTGGACCAGGTCCATGCGGTGCCCGAAGCGGAGTTGTAGGTGAGTTCCCTCTCTTCTTCTTCCGTATCACTCTAGACATGACTGACGTCATGTCCCACCAACCTGAATTTACCCCTCGGATTCTGGTCGTGCAAGTCTGATCCGCCTTCAGTTTGGATCTATCCCCCCTCATTCATTGATCCGGTTCAACGAGCGATGACAACCCAGGAATGGGGGCCAGAACACAGAAAAGGGCCCCTGCATATCCTCCGTACCGTTTGCCCGGGGATCCTCCAGAACGTACCCTGCACCCGCACGGCCGCCGTAGCTCAGTTGGAAGAGCACATGATTTGTAATCTTGAGGTCAGCGGTTCGAGTCCGCTCGGCGGCTTTTCATCTCCCCAGCCGTGTCTTGCCCCTCTCCGCAATGACCGGTAGACTGCGTCGTTTCAGGGCGAGTACCCAAGTGGCCAAAGGGGGCAGACTGTAAATCTGCTGGCGTACGCCTTCACAGGTTCGAATCCTGTCTCGCCCATTGACCAGGACACCACGGGGTGTAGCGCAGTTTGGTAGCGCGCTTCGTTCGGGACGAAGAGGTCGCAGGTTCAAATCCTGTCACCCCGATTGCAGCTTCACCTCCGCGGACGGAAGGTGGCACAGAGCAGAGCCATGCCTTCCGCCGATCCTCAACGCGAATACCGCATCTCCTGCGCCCCCGGCCTGTCCCCCTGGCTGGCGTCCGAGATCGAATCGCTTGGTCTGACGGTCGATTCAACTGACCACACCGGAGTCTTCACCCGGGCGACCATGGCCGACGCGATGCGAATGCTGTTGTGGATCCGCACCGGCTTCCACGTGCTCCAGCGCTTCGCCGACATACGGGCCGTGGATGCGGACATGCTGTACGCGGAGACGACTCGACTGCCCTGGGAGCGGGTCATCCCCCCCGACGGCACGATCACCGTCGTCTCCGCCGTGGACAATCCCACGATCACCAACTCGATGTTCCCCAACGTCAGGATCAAGGACGCCATCGTCGATCGGATGATGAAGCTCAACGGTCGCCGTCCCAACGCGGGGTCCAAGGGCGACCAGACCGTCATCCACCTCTTCTGGAAGAAGGACAAGGCCCGCATCTCCCTCGATTTCGCCGGACCGAAGCTGTCCGACCGGGGCTACCGCCGCGAGCCCGGCAAGGCTCCACTGCGTGAAACCACCGCCGCCGCCATCCTGCTCGCCGCGGGACACGACGGCAGCCGGCCGCTGGTCATACCCATGTGCGGCAGCGGCACCCTGGCCATCGAAGCCGCCCTGATCTCGACGCAGCGGGCCCCCGGGCTCCTCCGCAGCGGGTACGGGATCCAGCACCTCCAGACCTTCGATCCGGAACAATGGCGGCAAGCCAGAGCCGATGCCAAAAGAGCATCCAGGAGCACGGCCAACGCCCCCATCATCGCCACCGACCTCGACGCGTCGGTCGTCGAGGCCGCCCGCAGGAACGCCCGGACGGCGGGTGTGGATCATCTCATCGACTTCTCCTGCTGCGACTTCGCGGACACCCCGCTCCCCGATGAACCCGGGGCGGTGATCCTGCACGGCGAGTACGGACTTCGACTCGGGGACGAGGATGCTCTGGCGGGCACCTACCGACGCATGGGTGACTTCCTCAAGCAGCGTTGCGCTGGCTGGGACGGGTACGTGTTCACCGCAAGGGAGCACGCCGGACGCATCGGGCTCAAGGCGGCCCGGCGCATCCCCTTCGAACACGCGGGCATCGACTGCCGTCTGCTTCGGTACGAACTCTACGCCGGCTCTCCGTCCGACTGAGTCCGCCCCCGCCCCTTCCGAATGGCGACACCGAGTAGTGCAAGGTCGGCCGGACTGACTCCGGCCAGACGCCCGGCCTGGCCGAGGGTCGAAGGACGGAACTTCGCCAGCGCCTCCGCCGCCTCCGCCCGCAGACCGGTCACGGTGATCGGATCGATCCACGAGGGAATCGGCTTCGCATCGGCCTCACGCTGACGACGGATGGCGGTCTTCTGACGCTGGATGTATCCCTCGTAGCGCATCGAGGTCATGACCCGCTCGACCAGGCCCTGGTCCGCCTCGCCGATGCGCGACGCGACCGACGGCACCGTGGTCTCGGGCCGCATGACGATTCGATCGAGGGGACGTCCGTCATCCCCGCGGCCGTGTCGAATCGCCCGGTCGATCCGTTCGAGGTCGGTTCGCCGTTGACGCCAGAGTTCCCAACGACGATCGCAGACCAGACCGTGGCGGCGGCCGATCTCCGTCAGCCGTTCGTCCGTGTTGTCGGCCCGGAGCACGAGACGATGCTCCGCCCGACTGGTGAACATCCGGTAGGGCTCGCGTGGCGTCTTGGTGACCAGGTCGTCGAGCATCACGCCGATGTAGGCCTCGTCACGTCCGAGTCGCACGGGCCCCTCGCCGATGGCGAGTCGGGCCGCGTTCAGTCCTGCCACCACTCCCTGCCCGCCGGCCTCCTCGTACCCGCTGGTTCCATTGATCTGGCCGGCAAGAAAGAAGCCGTGGATGGACTTCGTCATGCACGTGGCATCGATCTGATGCGGCCACACCATGTCGTACTCGACGGCGTAGCCCCACCGGAGGATCTCGGCCCGCTCGCAGCCCGGCATGGTGCGCACGATCCGCTCCTGGACGTCCGCCGGCAGCGAGGTCGAGATTCCGTTGCAGTAGAGCTCGTCGGTGTGCAGCGATTCCGGCTCGAGGAAGACATGGTGCGATTCGCGGTCCCGAAAGCGCACCACCTTGTCCTCGATGGACGGACAGTACCGGGGACCGCTCTCGGCCTCGACGGCTCCGCTGTACATCGGCGCCCGGTGAAGATTGGCCCGGATCAGTTCGTGGGCCTCGGCGGTGGTCGAGGTCATCCTGCATTCGACCTGCGGCAGCCGGGGAAACCGCCCTCCCGGCAACCCGTCGGGCGTCAGATCACTGAACGGTTTCGGGTCCGGGTCCCCCTGCTGCCCGGGAAGCCCGTCCCAGTCCACACTGCTTCGCAGCAGCCTCGGCGGCGTACCGGTCTTCAGCCGTCCCAGCTCGAACCCCAGCCGCTGCAGCGTGCCGCTGATGCCGTCCGCCGATCCCTCGTCGACGCGACCGCCGGGCGTGGTGTCGGCCCCGGTGTGCATCAAGGCCCGCATGAAGGTACCCGTGGTCAGCACGACCGATCCCGAACGCAGACGCAGCGGACGGGAACACCGGTCGGATTCCCGGGGATGTGATGCATAGATCGAACGCGGGCACTCTCCGGACGAATCGCGGTCGCGATCCGCACGCGGATGCACCACGCCGGCCCCCGCGGGAAGCTCGACGCCGACCACCCGGCCGCCTTCCACGATGACATCGTCCACGGCGGCGGCGATCACATCGAGGTTCGGTGCCCGGCAGAGCAGGCGCTGGACCTCGACCCGGTAGGCCTCCTTGTCCGCCTGGGCCCGAGGACCCCGGACGGCGGGGCCCTTCGACGTGTTCAGCATCTTGAACATGATGCCGGTGGCGTCGATGGCCAGTCCCATCAATCCCCCCAGCGCGTCGATCTCCCGGGCGATCTGCCCCTTGGCCAGACCGCCGATGGCGGGATTGCAGCTCATGGTGCCGATTCGTGACGGATCCATCGTGACGAGAGCGACCCGGCCCCGATCCCGAAGCACGCTGGCCGCGGCCCACGCCGCTTCGGTCCCGGCGTGCCCGCCTCCGATCACGATCACGTCGTAGGAAGGAAATGCTGGATCGTTCAGTCGATCGTCCACGTCTGCCGGCCCCTGACGAGTGCATGGAGATCCGCGTCGGGATTCGATTCCACGGCCTGCCGCATCTGATCGTGCGACGCCGATTCGTAGCTCTGACGATCGGGATCGACGTAGATCACACCGAGCGGCTCCGGGAAGGCCGGCTGGAACATCTGAGCCAGCACGAAGGCCTGGACGAGATTGTGCTCATCGTGGACCATCAGGTCGTCCTCGGTCACGCCGTCCTCGCCGATCGTGACCACCTCAGGAGTCCCCCCGTTCAGCCGGATTCCGAACTCGTCGTCGAAGCCGAAGATCAACGGCTTCCCATGCTCCAGCAGGACGGTGGTCTGCGGACGCGAATCCCGCTGCGAGGCGTAGTACCAGGCCTGGTGATTGAAGATGTTGCAGTCCTGGTAGACCTCGATGAACGACATCCCCTGGTGGGACGCCCCCCGGGTCATGACCTGCCCCAGCAGCTTGGCGTCGATGTCGAGGCTGCGGGCCACGAAGGTGCACTCGGCGGCCAATGCCAGGGCGATCGGGTTGATCGGGGTGTCCAGCGATCCCATCGGCGTCGACTTCGTGACCTTGCCGCGTTCGCTCGTGGGCGAGTACTGCCCCTTGGTGAGTCCGTAGATCCGGTTGTTCAGCAGGAGGATGTTGATCCCGACGTTGCGCCGCATGCTGTGGATCAGATGATTGCCTCCAATCGACAGCAGATCGCCGTCCCCGGAGACGAGCCAGACGTCCAGCTCGGGGTTCGCCAGCTTCACCCCGGTGGCGAAGGCCGGAGCCCGACCGTGGATCGAATGCAGGCCGTAGGTCTCCATGTAGTACGGGAACCGCGCGGCGCATCCGATACCGGACACGAAGACGTAATCCTCCTTGCGTCGCGCGAGCTTGGGCAGCGTCTTGCGAACGGCGTTCAGGACGGCGTAGTCGCCGCACCCGGGGCACCATCGGACGTCCTGATCGGTCGCGAAGTCCTTGGGCTTGTACACCGGCAGTTCGACGCCGGCGGCGGGCTGGTCGGTCATTCCGCCCCCCCCTTCATCGCGTCGCGGATGCGACCCGCAAGTTCGGCGGTGTTGAAGCTCCGCCCCTTCATTTCGCAGATGCTGACGATCTCCTTCAGGAACTTCGCCCGCAGCAGCAGGGCCAACTGTCCCATGTTGATCTCGGGCACGACCACGGTGTCGTAGGACGCCAACAGTTCGCCGAGGTTGCCCGGGAACGGATTGATGTGCCGGAGATGCGTGTAGGCCGGCCCGTCGCCTTCCGCCTCCAGCATGGCGACGGCAGAGGCGATCGCCCCGCTGGTCCCCCCCCACCCGAGTACGAGCGTCGAGCTCGACGCGTTGCCGCGAACCTCGAGCGGCGGAATGTCCCGGACCGCCGCATCCACCTTGGCCTGTCGGGCCCGGGTCATGGCATCGTGATTGTCGCCGTCGTAGCAGACGTTGCCGGTGTCGGCCTCCTTCTCCAGACCGCCGAGCCGGTGCTCGAGTCCGGGCGTCCCCGGCACCACCCACGGGCGGGCCAGCGTCTCCTCGTCGCGGAGATAGGGAAGGAATCCGTCCTCGGAGTTCGGCTCGGTGGGATGTTCGATCTCCATCGATTCGTAGGTGGACAGGTCCGGAATCCGCCACGGCTCGGCCCCGTTGGCGATCCCACCGTCCGACAACAGGATCACCGGACACATGTACCGGGTGGCCAGTCGCACCGATTCGATCGCGCTGTCGAAGCAGTCGGAGGGGCTGGAGGCGGCCAGGACGATCACCGGTGCTTCGCCGGACCGACCGAACATCGCCTGCAGCAGATCCGCCTGCTCGGTCTTGGTGGGCATGCCCGTGGACGGCCCCGCACGCTGGACGTTGACGACGACGAGCGGAAGTTCCAGCATCATGGCCAGCCCCATCGCCTCGCCCTTCAAGGCCAGACCGGGGCCCGAGGTCCCCGTCATGCCAATCTTTCCGGCGAAACTGGCCCCGATCGCGGCACACACCGCGGCGATCTCGTCCTCGGCCTGGAAGGTCTGGACCCCGAAGTGCTTCAGACCGGACAGTCCGTGCAGCAGATCGCTGGCGGGGGTGATCGGGTATCCGGCGAACAGGATCTCCTTGTCGGCCAGACGACTGGCGGCCGCGTAGCCGATCACCAGCGCCTCGTTGCCGCTGATCTTCCGGTAGAGCCCCGGCTCCATGGTGGCCGGGGCCACCGAGAAGCGGGTCGGGAACATCTCCGCCGTCTCGCCGAAGTGATAGCCCGCCTTGAGAGCGCGGATGTTGATCTCCGCGATGTCCGGCCGGCCCTTCTTGTCCCGGAAGTAGTTCTCCAGATGCTCGATGGTGTGCTCGAGAGGACGCTGGTACAGCCAGTAGGCGATTCCCAGGGCGTACATGTTTCGGCACCGGTCGATGTCCTTCGACCCCATCTCGCTGTCGGCGAGCGACTCCCGGGTCAGTCGACTGATGGGAATGCGGAACAGCTGGTACCGGCGGTTGATCTCCTCGTCGTCCAGCGGCTCCTCGCCTTCGGCGTAGCCGGCCTTCTTGAGATTGACCTTGGTGAACTCGTCCTCGTTGGCGATCACGATCCCGCCGGGCTCGACGTCCGAGATGTTCATCTTGAACGCGGCCGGATTCATCGCGACCATGGCGTTGATGGCATCCCCGGGGGTGTGGATCTGCTGGCTCGAGAACTGGATCTGGAACCCGGATACCCCGAAGGTGGTCCCTCGCGGCGCGCGGATCTCCGCGGGGAAGTCCGGAAAGGTGGCGAAGTCGTTGCCGATGGCCGCCGTGGTGTTGGTGAACTGGCCGCCGGTCAACTGCATGCCATCACCCGAATCGCCGCAGAACCGAATGGCGACGGAATCGAGCTGGACGGGTTGGGCTGGAGCCTGGGCACTCATGGGGCGTGGTCCGGCCCCCATTCGGGGGCAGGCGATCGATCTACATAGTGTAGATGAGGCGCCCCCTTCGTGCCGCATTATGGAGTGAAACCGTGCGGATCAGCGACGGGGCGTTCCCGCCCGGCGTGACCCCCAGACATTCATGAGAATGGCCATGTCGTTGATATCCACCTTGCCGTCTCGGTTCATGTCGCCGGCCTGCGGCTTGGGGCAGAAGGCTTCGAGAATCTCCTCGCAGGTCGTGTTCGCACCCGACCAGGCACCTCCGGCTTCAACGCAGGGCCCCTCCTCGACCTCGATGCACGCGCCCCCGAGGCAGCAGGCACCCTTGGGATTGGCCACGCCCATGAGGTAGCCGCCGCCCGCGATGTCGTCGTTGTCGGTCTGGAACCGGCTGGTGCCGTCCTCGATTAGCGTGCCGCTGCGGTATCCGTGGTAGATCGCACCACCCTTGTAGGTGGCCGCGTTGTTGAAGAAGAGGCACTTCGAAATCGTCGGGGTGCTGTCGTAGTTGTAGATGGCCCCGCCGTTGTAGGTCGCCAGATTCAGGGTGAACCGGCAGTCCCTGATCATCGCGGCGCTCTGGTTTGCGTTGTAGATGCCGCCGCCGGCGTAGCGGGCGGCATTCGACTCGAAGTCGCAGTCGATGATCTGCGGAGAACTCTCGATGTTGAAGATGGCCCCGCCCTTCTCGGCGGAGTTGCTCTTGAAGCGGCAGCGCTCGAGCGTCACGTCGGATCCGCCGCCGTTGAAGATCCCCCCGCCGTTGTAGCTGGCGTTGTTTCCTTCGAAGATGCAGCGGCGCACGACGGGACTGGCGTTCATGACGACCATGCCGCCTCCGACCGTCGCCTCCTCGCCGTAGAAGGTCGGATCACCGCTGCCCGACACGATCCTGAATCCCTCCAGGACGGTGGTCCGGTCTTCTCCGCTGACGCACCGGACCAGACTGGTGTCCACCTCGGTGCCGTCGAGGATCGTGAGCTCCGGTCCCTCGGTTCCGAAGACCCGGATCCCCTTGCCCTTGAAGTCGATCGATTCGTAGTAGCGACCGGGGGCGACGTGCACTTCGTCACCCGGCTCGGCGGCGTCGATCGCCTGCTGGATCGTCAGGTAGCTGCCGGGGACGTCGAGCGTCTCGGAGAGGACCGAGGGGCACAGCGACAGCACCGCCGCGGTCACGAATGAACGGCCGGCGATGCGAATGCCATGATGATCTGCCCTGGGGCGTACCACTCGTTTCCTCTCAGGAAGTGCTTGGAACCGTCGTCTCCTCATCCGTCCGCCGGAATCATGGGTGCTGCCTTCGAAACGGCCCACCACGACCCATCGATCCAGTACGCACGGCCACCCCCTTCGGTTCATCCTTTGCTCGCATTTGCGTTGGAAGGACCGGGTGAAGCTCTGAATCATCGACCCGAATCCATGCTCCGGAGCAGGAATTTGGCCCTCACCCCTCCTGCCGCCCGCTTGAGGGGCGTCAGGACCCTTCCAGGCCTTCCAGACCGATCACGCTCCGGGCGGAATCCACCGGGTGCTAGAATCTGGCTTCGTCGGCCCCTGCGGCCCCTTCCCAAGAGGAACGCGTCATGGCACTCATCGAGGTTCGAACCCGGCAGGGACGGAAGCGGATCGATCTGCCCGCCGGACCGTTGACCATCGGTCGTTCGGACGACAACGGTCTGGTCCTCCAGGACGACCGGGCCAGTCGACACCACTGCGTCATCGAACCCATGGAGGGGAACGAGGAGGGCTGCTTCCAGCTGCGCGATCTGGGTTCGCGCAACGGAACGAAGCTGAACAACGAAGAGATCGACATGCAGCCGCTGGACAACGGCGACGTCGTGCGCATCGGCGGCACCGAGATCCGCTTCATCGATCCCAAGCAGACGTTCACGCACAAGCGGTCGAACGTACCCAACTTCAGCACGTCGATGGAGGACGTGGACTCGCCCCTGGACTCGAACATCCCCACCCTCGACATCGACCTGCACGCCGATGCCGCCGGAGGCGTCCAGACCGGCTACGAACGTCGTCTGCGCGAAATGGCGGCGGGCGGTGTGGAACGCGGGTTCGACGAGACGGACATCAGTCTCGTCGACACCAAGGGCGTCACGCTGCACCAGGCCACCTCCTCGGGCATCGAATCCGGAAGCGACGACGAAGCGGGCGAGAGCATCCGGGCGCTGCGGCTGCTGCTCTACACCTCCTTCCGGGTCCGCGCCACCGACCTGCACGTGGAACCGAAGATCTCCGGCTCGACCATCCGGCTGCGCGTCGACGGCTACATGATCAACGCCGTGGACATCACCGAAACGCTGTTCAAGCGGCTTCTCGGACTGATCAAGATCCTCTGCCAGATCGAGACGAGCCAGAAGAACACGGTCCAGGACGGCCATTTCTCCGTTGCGGTCCGGGGACGCCGCGTCGACTACCGGGTGAGCCTCACGCCATCCGTCCACGGCCAGAAGATGGTGATCCGCGTGCTCGATTCGCAGAACGCCCCGAGTCGACTGCACGAACTGGGCTGTCTTCCGTGGCAGTACGAGAAGCTCCGCTCGATTGCGACCAAGGACGCCGGGCTGCTGCTGGCCTGCGGACCGACGGGTTCGGGCAAGACCACCACGCTCTACTCCTGCATCCGCGAGATCGATGTCGAGCAGCGGAACGCCATCACCATCGAGGATCCCGTTGAGTACTACCTCGACGGATGCACGCAGATCCCCGTGGACTCCGACCAGGGCAACTCCTTCGGCAGCATCCTCCGATCGGTGCTGCGTCAGGACCCCGACGTCATCTTCGTCGGCGAGATCCGGGACATCGAGACCGCCACCGTGGCCATGCAGGCGTCGATGACGGGACACCTCGTGTACACCACCGTGCACGCCAAGGATTCCATCGGGGCGATCTTCCGGTTGCTGGACCTGGGCGTCGAGGCGTTCCTGGTCGCCAACGCGCTGAACCTCATCGTGGCCCAGCGACTGGTTCGCATGCTGTGCCCCACGTGCAAGAAGGGTGTCACACCGACTCCCGCCCAGAACATGAAGATGGGCCAGTCCCTCGGCGGCGTCCCCGAGATCTTCGTGCCCACGGGATGCAAGAAGTGCCTGCGGACCGGTTTCATCGGGCGGCGGGCGCTGTTCGAAGTGCTCGAGGTCACCGACACCATGCGGGACGTCATCATGAAGACCCCCACGATCCAGGGCATCCGCGAGATCGCCAAGCAGGGCCTCTTCACCTCCCTCGAGGAGTACGGATTCCATCTCGTGGCCGAAGGCGAGACCACCTTCGAGGAGATCGACCGGGTCGCGGGCTCCGATTAGACGCCGGAAACGGGCCTCCAACCCGTCGCAAACGGGTCTTGGCCCCCGGCGGGGCACCTGATACACTGTGTGGCTCGAATCAAGGCCGCCTCCGAAGCGGCAGGAGTCCGACCATGTCGACCGCTGACAAGATCATGCCCAACCAGACGATGACCTTCACCGTGCAGCGTGCCCCCGGCACGTCCGCCCGTCGCAAGACCATCGAACGCCTCATGGGAATGCAGACGAGCATCCAGAGCGGCCGCAACAAGCTGGCCAACCAGCGTCGACTCAAGGACAACGTCACCTACATCCGTGCCGGTCGCAAGTGGGTCAACCGCAAGCGGGCGACGAAGCTCGCCGTCGCCGAACCCGGCGCCACCTTCACGCTGCTGGTGACCCCCCAGATCGTCAACGATCTCAAGAGCGTCGCCGACTGCCTCGAGGTCGCCTGACCGACGGTTCCAGGAATTTTCGAATCCATCCTCCGGGACATACCTGCGCGCAGAGTTCGAACGGCTTCAGCTAGGTCGGATCCTGCAGCAGCCCGCGCATCCTCGCGGCCACCGGACTCAGCGGCTGCGGCAGTGCGTCGGGACCGCACCAGCGCAGTTCGGAGTACTCATCGGTGCCGGGGGCCACGGCAGCGCCGTCGGCCGTGAGCTCGTACACCAGTTCCCAACTGAACGCCTCGTCGTCGAGCAGCAGGGCCCGGGCGATGGGCGGTCCGGCCGGGATGCAGCCGGTCTCTTCCGAAAGCTCGTCCAGCAGCACCTGGGCGGGTGCACGACCGGGCTCCACGCCGCCGGCGGGAGCGAACTCCCACTGCCCGGGGTAGTGATGCACCCAGTCGGCCCGACGGCCCACCAGCAAACGTCCGTCGCAGCGGACCAGCCCCTTCACTCCCAGCGTGCGGACGCCGCAGTCGAACTCCCCATCCTGCACCGCGACGTACCGGTACGAGCACTCCACGAGATGGATCGTGACTCCCCCGTGCCCGTTGCGATGGACACCCAGTACGTGCAGGACCCGCCCGTCGAAGAGGGCGGGATTCGTTCGTCGCAGCCGCAGCCACCGCTCGTCGACCTCGACCGGATCGATCCCGTCGGGGACGAACGGCTCCTCCACGATCGACAGCACCGGCGGCCGTCTCAGTCGGATGCAGCGTTGGCCGTCGGCCGCCACCGGATCAACCGAACTCGATGCCCTGGGCCAGCGGCAGGTCGTCGCCCCAGTTGATCGTGCAGGTCTGACGCCGCATGTAGAACTTCCAGGAATCGGAACCGGACTCGCGTCCGCCACCGGTGTCCTTCTCGCCGCCGAATGCACCGCCGATCTCGGCTCCGCTCGTTCCGATGTTGACGTTGGCGATGCCGCAGTCTGAACCGGCGTGGGACAGGAATCGCTCCGCCATGCGGACCGAATCGGTGAAGATCGCGCTGGAAAGCCCCTGGTCGACCGAGTTTTGCTGTTCGATGGCGTCGTCCAGATCGTCGTATTCGTAGATGTAGAGCAGCGGTGCGAAGGTCTCCTCGCGGGCCATGGCCGGATCCGCTCCCTTGGGGACCCGCACGATGGTCGGAGCCACGAAGTGCCCGGGTGAATCGGCGTGACGATCGATGGCCTCGACCCCGCCGGCGATGACCGTGCAGCCCTGTTCGACCGCGGCGATCACCGCATTCCGCATCGCTTCGACGGCGTGGTCGCCGATGAGCGGACCCACCAGCGTCCCGGAGTCCATCGGATCGCCGATGGGAACCGATTCGTAGGCCGTGGCCATCCGCTCGGCAACCGTGTCGACCACGCTGCTGTGGCAGAACAGCCGCCGGGTGGAGGTGCACCGCTGACCGGCGGTGCCGACCGCTCCGAAGAGCGTTCCGCGGATGACGAGCTCGAGATCCGCGTTCTCGGTGATGATGATGGCGTTGTTTCCGCCGAGTTCGAGCAGGCAGCGACCCAGCCGCTTGGCGACCTGGGTGCCCACGTGCCGGCCCATGCGACAGGAGCCGGTGGCGCTGATCAGCGGCAGACGCCGATCGGCGATCATCGTTTCGCCCACCTCGTCGTCGCTGCCGATCACGAGCCCGAACAGGTCGCACGGATCGCAGCCTTCCGGCGTGAAGATGTCCTGGTTGCGCATGACCTCGTGGGTGACGTTGGTCATGGCGATCGCGCACAACGGCGTCACCAGACTGGGCTTCCAGATCATGGCGTCGCCGCAGACCGCGGCGAGCATGGCGTTCCAGGCCCAGACGGCCACCGGGAAGTTGAAGGCGGTGATGATGCCGATGGTGCCGAGGGGATGCCACTGCTCGTACATGCGGTGGAGCGGACGTTCCGAGTGGATCGTCAGACCGTAGAGCTGACGGGACAGACCGACCGCGAAGTCGGCGATGTCGATGCACTCGACGACCTCCCCTACGCCTTCGGGGTGGATCTTGCCCATCTCCATGGTCACGAGTGCACCCAGCTCCTGCTCCTTCTCACGGAAGGCGTTGCCGATGCGACGCACGATCTCGCCCCGTTTGGGAGCGGGCAGCATCCGCCAGTGCTTCTGAACGGCCTGGGCCCGGACGACGGCTTCCTCGTAGTCGCTCTTGGACTGGAGGCGGACGGCGGCGAGGGCCTCGCCGGTGGCGGGATTGGTGGAGACGACGCAGTCATCTCCCGCGGTCGAAGGATCGACGACGAGAGGATGCTGCCAGAGTTCGGCGACGGATGCGGTGTGTGTGGACATCCGCGCAGTGTACCGGGACCGCCGATTTCCTGCGGGCCTCCGATCCCCTACAATCGCTGCCCATGCCTCTCGACCGCAACGGAATCGCACGACGTGCCGCCCGGGAACTCCGGGACGGCTTCTACGTGAACCTGGGCATCGGCATGCCCACGCTGGTGGCCAACTACGTGCCCGACGGCATGCAGGTCCATCTGCAATCTGAAAACGGCCTTCTGGGGATGGGCCCCTTCCCCACCGAGGAGGCCGTCGACGCGGATCTCATCAACGCCGGCAAGCAGACGGTGACCGCCGAACCCGGGGCCAGCTACTTCTCCTCGGCGGATTCCTTCGCCATGATCCGGGGCGGACACATCAACCTGGCCATTCTCGGGGCGATGGAGGTCTCCCAGGAGGGCGACATCGCCAACTGGATGATTCCGGGCAAGATGGTCAAGGGGATGGGAGGCGCCATGGACCTGGTCGCCGGCGTCCGGAAGGTCATCGTGATGATGGAGCACGTGAATCGGAAGGGTGCACCCAAGCTCATTCCGGACTGCACCCTCCCGCTGACCGGCCTGCGGTGCATCGACATGATCATCACGGATCTGTGCGTGCTCGAGATGGATCCGCAGGAGCGCCGGTTCGTCCTCACCGAACTGGCCCCCGACGTGACCGTCGAAGAGGTCCTCGACAAGACCACCGCCGAGATCCGCGTGGCGGAATCGGTCGGTTCGATCTCCGACTGACTCAGAACTCCTTGGTGCGATGCTGCATCTGGGCCTTGAGTCTGGCCAGGATCGACGAGTGCATCTGACTGACGCGCGACTCGGAGAGATCCAGGGTGATCCCGATCTCCTTCATCGTCATCTCCTCGTAGTAGTACAGGATGATGATCAGGCGTTCGGCACGGGAGAGCCCCTTGGTCATCAGCAGCTTCAGGTCGTCGCGCTGGAGCTGGGTGACCGGATTCTCCTGACGCGTGTCCTTGACCACGTCGATCTCGCGGACGTCCTTGTTCGAGTCGGTCTCGAACCACTTCCGGTTCAGGGACACGACGCCGACGGGACGCGAGTCGCGGGACAGCTTCCCGAACTCGTTCTTGTCGACGTCGAGCTTCTGGCAGATCTCGTCCTCGGTGGCACGACGTCCGTTCTGCATCTCGAGCGAGCGCCGGGCCTTCTCCACCTTCGCGGTCCGGGACCGGACCAGTCGCGGCACCCAGTCCATGGCCCGCAGCTCGTCGAAGATCGCCCCGCGGATCCGCTGGGTGCAGTAGGTCTCGAACTTCACGCCCCGGCTGAGATCGAAGGCATCGATCGCGTCCATCAGACCGAAGAGTCCGGAGGACATCAGGTCCTCGACGTCCACTTCCGACGGCAGTCGGGTGTGCATCCGCTCGGCCGTGTAGCGGACCAGCGGGAGGTAGTTCTCGATGAGGAAGTTGCGGATGAGGTCGGTCGGCCCGGCCTGGTACAAGGTCCAGACCTCGACGATCTCCATCTCATGCAGCATGTCCGCGGACACCGTACCGGTGGCCTTGCGCCGCGACTTCTTCTTGGTACTGGAGGAGGCTGCAGTGGACGCCTTCGTCCGGCTGCTCCTGCTCCCCGTTGATTTCGAGGCCGGCTTCAAGCCAGCACTCGTGGTTGCCTTCGGCATCGGTCCGCTCCTTGACCATGTCGCCGCTGAATTCGAACGCATCATGCGTTCGCACTCGATCATTCGGAGTCGAATCCTTTCGAATCCAGATCGATGCGTACAAAACTACCATCTCGTCCGTGCAATGGTCAAGTAGGACGTTCAGGCAGCGGCGGAATCCGTCGCATGCACTTCCGCGTCGGTGTCATGATCGTGTCCGCCGATGTCCTCCCGTTTCGCAAAGACGGAGTCGTCGCGCGACACTGCGTGCACGATGACACCTCCGGCGAACCAGGCGAGGAACCAGCAGGCGATCATCGCCAACAAGGCGCGGAACACGATGGTCAACGGTTCGTTTGCAGCGACCATGCCGCAGACGATGGCGACGGAGAAACCGGCGAGCGCCAGGCAGGCCGCCAGACGCGACGGAAGTCCCTTCCAGTGCTCGAGTTCCAATTCGCGGCCGTTCAACTCATCCATGCGTTGCATTCCTACTCACCGGAAGACAATCCTTCTCACCCGCCGGCCTGTTCAACATCGTCAGAAAAACCCAGCCAGCGTGTAAATCTGTTGAAAAAGCCGGTTTGCGTCGATTCACGGCGGTCGGAATCGCGTTCTCCAAGCTCCGAAGCGGCCATGGCCCGGATCCGACGGGTCGCCAGTCCGTTCGGCGCACCGATGACGAAGGGCAGTTGCGTTCGCACCGCCTGCAGCACCGTCGGGTCGCGCGGCACAAGTCCGGCCAGGCCAATTGGATACCGAAGGAAGGTCGAGCACGCCTGCTGCATTCGGTGATGGACGTCGCGTCCTTCCGCCTCCGATTCAACCATGTTCACGAGTAGACGGATGGAGATGTCGCGGGACGCGGCGAGCAGCGACTTGATCATTCCGTACGCATCGGTGATCGAGGTGGGCTCCGGCGTGCACACCACCATGACCCGCTCGGCGGCCGCGGCGAATCCGACGACCGATCGACTGATGCCCGCCCCCGTGTCGACCAGAATGACATCCGAACTTCGCTCGAGCCGGGCCAGTTCGCGCAGCAGGATCTGCCGCTGCTCGGGATCGAGATCCGCCATGCCCGCGACGCCCGATGCACCGGGCACGAGCATGAATCCGCCCGGGCCGGGGACCATGATGTCGCGGAGGGTCGCCCGCCCGTCGAGCACGTGTTCGATCGTGCGGCGGGGAGTGATGCTGCACAGCACGTCCGCATTGGCGAGTCCCAGATCCGCATCGAGCAGCACGACGCGTCGGCCGGTCTGCGCCATGGCCGCGGCCATGTTCACCGCGATGTTGCTCTTGCCGACCCCGCCCTTGCCCGAAGTGATGGCGATCGCCTTCGCACTGCGGATGGCGGGCTCGTGCTGACCGCTCAGCCGGGACCCGAGGGACGATTCCGTCTCCGGGCTGCGAAGCCGACTGGTGACCAGATCGTCACCGATGATCGACCGGAGCCTTGTGGCCTGATCACTCATGAGACGCCTCCGGCGTTGAGCACCAGTTCCGCCAGCCGGGACGGCCGGGCGGTCTCGATGTGGTCCGGCACCTCCTGCCCGGTGGTCAGGAAGCTCAGCTTGCGGCCGATGCGATGCGTGACCTCGACCAGCATGCCGTAGCTGACCGCCTCGTCGAGCTTGGTCAGCACGACCCGGTCGATGCCGATTTCGGAGAACTCCTCCGCTTCGCTCATCAGGACTGCGCGCGATGCGGTCGACGCGAGGACGAGGTGCACCTCGTGGGGCTGCGCCACCTGGAGCCAGTTGCGGAGTTCGGCGATGCGGTCGGTGTCCTTCTGACTTCGTCCGGCGGTATCGATGAGCACGACGTCGAGATGCGACATCCGCTCGAGAATCTCGGACAGCTGTTCGGGCGACCGGGCGACCTCCATCGGAACGCCGATGATGTCGGCGTACGTGCGGAGCTGCTCGACCGCCGCGATGCGGTAGGTGTCCAGCGTGATCAGCCCCACCGTGCGCCCCTGCCGCAGGCGGTACGCCGCTGCGATCTTGGCTACCGTGGTCGTCTTCCCAACGCCCGTCGGTCCCACCAGTGCCATGGTCAGGGGACGATCATCGGGCGACGTCGAGAGCAGTGAGCCGTCGGCGACCGGAATGAAGGTCGCCAGATGATCCACGAGTGCGTGCCGGACCCGCTGCTGGTCGGCCAGCTCGTCGGGAGCCAGCGTCGACGTGACCGTGTTCAGCGCATCGGCGGCCAGTTCCTCGGAGCATTCCTGCGCCAGCAGGTCCAGGTAGAGATCGAAGACCTCCTCGGCCACCGGCGGCTCCTGCTCCGGAGCCGCATGCTGCTGCACCTTCAGCACCCGTTCCACCAGACCGCGGATCTCGTCCAGTTCCTCGCGGAAGCCCTCCCCCGGTCCCTGCACCGCCGGGGCCGGGGCCGGGGCCGGGGTCGATTCCAGGTCCCGGAGCATCGCCTTGGCCATGCTCCGGGTCTGCTCACGTCGCGCCTCGTGTCCCAACGGCGTGCGGGCCGGTTCGATGGAGGATGCCAGGTAGGCCTCGCGAGCCGTCGTGGAGGTGGCGATGTCCGGAGTCGGCGACTCCTTGCTCCGACGCGGGCGGACCTGATCCGCGGTGGTCGCCCTGAGCTCGATGACCGTGTTCGCGAACAGACCGAGGAAACCACCGCGACGGGTGGAACGCGTCTCGAGGATGACGGCGTCGGAGCCGAGGTCGCGGCGGACGGCCTGCACGGCTTCGTCCATTGAATTCGCCAGATAGGTTCGTACGTTCAAGGGTCAGCCCTCCATGGCTGGTATGGGTCCGGTGTTCCGGACGATGTTCAGGCGACGGCGAGCTCCGCCTCCAGGTGCACGAGTCCAAGGGACTCGACATCAATGTCTCGTTCGACTTCGTTGTAGGCAAGTACGATGGCTCCCGGAACGTGCGGCTCCAGGATGGCCCGCACCTGCGCCCGGACGTTCGGGGACGCGAGCACGATGATCCGATGGCCCGCGCGGACCAGCGGCTCCGCCGTGGAAGCGACCGCCGCTGCGAGCTGGGCGGCCCGGTCCGGCGGCATCGACAGCGTGGTCGACGCCGGCGACCGGTCGATGTGGGCGTTGACGAGCTGTTCCGTCTCCGGATCCAGCGTCACGCAATGCAGCTTGAGCGATCCGTGTTCGTCCGCGACGGCGTGCTGGTGCGAGATGGTGCGGCGAAGCGAATTTCGCACGTATTCGGTGAGCACGGAGACATCGCGCGAATGCGGCGCCCAGTCGGCGAGGGTCTCGAGGATCGTCTCGAGATCCCGGATGGGCACCCGTTCCACCAGCAGATTCTGCAGGACCTTCTGAAGCTCGCCGGGCTTGACCATCGCGGGCACCGTCTCCTCGACGAGCTTGGGCGAGGTGGACTTCAGCTGTTCCACCAGCCGTCCGACCTCCTCGCGGGTCACGAGTTCGGCGGCGTGCGATCGGATGAGTTCGGCGAGATGGGTCGAGAGCACGCTGGCCGCATCGACCACGGTGTACCCGAGCATGTCGGCCCGCCCCCGCTGCTCCGGCTCGATCCAGACCACGTCCAGATCGAAGGCCGGCTCGCGTCCCGCGATGCCGTCGATCGGTTCGGTCGCCATGCCGGCGGCCATCGCCATGAGCAGATTCGGATGGAGGACGCCCGTGGCGATCGCTTCCCCCCGGAGCTTGACCCGGTAGTTCGACGCGTCGAGCTGGACGTTGTCTCGGATGCGGACCGGCGGGACGACCAGACCGAGTTCGACGGCGAGCTGCCGACGGATCGCACCGATGCGGTCCAGAAGATCCCCGCCCCGGGCGGCGTCCACCAACTGCACCAGCCCGTAGCCGATTTCGATCTCGAGGGCATCCATCGTCAGGAGTTCCTCGACGGCGGGCTCCCCGGCCCCCTCGACCTCGCCTTCGGCGGCGGCGAGCGCTTCCTCGTGTTCGACCTCGTTCGCTTCGGAACGAAGCCGGCCCCAGGCGATGAACGCGAGTCCCCCACCGGCCACGAACAGGGGAATCGTGGGCAGCGGCGTGAAGGCCAGGACCCCGAGGAAGGCGGCGACCAGCAGCAGAGCCAGCGGCTGCGATGCGAGCTGCCGCGGGATCTCGTCGCCGATGGTCTGCTTCTCACCGGCGCGGGCCACGATCAGGCCGGCCGCGATGGCGATGATGAAGGCGGGAATCTGCGAGGCCAGGCCGTCCCCGATGGTCAGCTTGGTGAAGACGGAGATGGTCTCGCCGAAGCTCCATCCCTTGATCGCCATGCCGATCGCGATTCCACCGATGATGTTGACCAGCGTGATGATCAGTCCCGCGATCGCGTCGCCGCGCACGAACTTGCTGGCACCGTCCATCGCACCGTAGAAGTCCGCCTCGCGGGTGATCTCCTGCCTCCGGTCCCGGGCCTCGCGTTCCTCGAGGATCCCGGCGGAGAGATCGGCGTCGATGGCCATCTGCTTTCCGGGCATCGCGTCGAGCGTGAACCGGGCGGCGACTTCGCTCATCCGGGTGGCGCCCTTGGTAATCACGACGAACTGCACGATGACGATGATCGTGAAGATGATGATGCCCACGATCACCGAGGATCCGGCGACGAAGGTGCCGAAGACCTCGATCACGTTGCCTGCCATGTACATGGCGGATTCGGGCGTGGGTGAATCGGCGTTGAGGATCAGCCGGGTGGACGCCACGTTCAGGACCAGTCGGAAGAGCGTCGCCCCCAGCAGCAGCGCGGGAAAGACACTGAACTCCAGTGGTCGGTCCATGTAGATCGTGGTCAGCAGGATGACCGCCGCCAGGGCGATGTTGGCCGCGATCAGGATGTCGAGCATGGCCGGGGGAAGCGGCACGACCAGCACCATCAGCAGCATCAGGATCGCCAGCGGGACCATCAGGTGCCGGTGGCGACCCACGCGTTCGAGGAGCAGGCCGAAGCCGGTGGCTGCGCCGGGTTGTGCGGCGAGTCGGCTCATCCGGTTTCAGTCCTCCGCGTGGTCACGATGCGATCCTCTCTTCCAGCTGGTACACCCAGGCGAGCAGTTCCGCGACCCCCTTGAACAGGTCCGGCGGAATGGGCTGCCCCACGTCGACCTGGGCGTACAGCGCCCGGGCCAGCGGCTTGCGTTCGACGACGGGAATGCCGTGCCGCTGCGCCAGTTGACGGATGCGGAAGGCCACCAGGTCCGCCCCCTTGGCGACCACGATCGGCGCCGCCATGGTGGAGGAGTCGTAGCGGATCGCCACGGACAGGTGCTCGGGGTTGGTCACGACCACGTCGGCCTGCGGAACGGAGGAAGCGATCCGCTGCATGGCGAGCTGCTGCATCATCCGCATCCGACGGCGCTTGTGCCCGGGATCGCCCTCCGCGTCCTTCATGTCGTCCTTGACCTGCTGTCGGGTCATCTTGAGATCCTCGCGGTGCTTCCATCGCTGGTACAGGAAATCCAGCACACCGAGCATGAGCAGGACGGCGCCGATGCGGAGACAGAGATCCGCCAGCATCCACCCCGTGGCGGACACGATCGGCAGCATGTCCATCGCGGGCAGGGCCAGGATCTCGGGCGCGTACTGCCACGCCGTCAGCGCCGCGACCAGCAGCACGATCACCACCTTCATCGAATCCAGCGAGACGCGGACCACACCGGCCACACCGAAGATCCGCTGCAGTCCCTTGATGGGATCGAGTCGCTGCACCTGCGGTTCCAGCGGCTTGAAGGTGAACAGCATTCCGAACTGGAGCAGCTGCGCCCCGGCGACCGCCAGAAGCATCAGCAGGAGGACCGGAAGCACGAGCCAGACGGCACCGCCTCCGATGTAGGCCAGCGCCTGCCAGGCCGCGGCTGGATCCAGCATTCCTCCCAGCGCGTCGAGATCGATCAGTCGCTGGAGGAACAGCCCCCCCTGTTCGATGAACGTACCGCTCATCGCCCACAGCACGAAGCTGCCTCCCAGCAGCGCGATCGCCGCGGTGAGGTCGTTGCTCCGGGCGACGCGTCCCTCGGACCGGGCTTCACGGAGCCGGCGGGGCGTCGCCTCTTCGGTGCGTTCGCCGAGATCATCGGCCATGCGACGTGCTCCTCATGTCACCTGCACCCAGTTCATGATGGCATGCAGCGTGTCGTCGATCGCCTGCATGCCGACCTCCTCGATCACCGCCAGACCGGCGATCAGGACCGCGAAGCCGACGAGAATCCGCAGGGGAAACCCGAGACTCAGAATGTTGAGCTGCGGGACCGTCCGGGACACGAACCCCATCGCGATGCTCTGCAGGAAGATGATGGCCAGCACGGGCGCCGCCACGCGGATCGCGACTTCGAACGCCGCCAGCATCATGCCGGTCACGAAGGACACCAGCCCGGCGTCGATCACGAACCCGCCCAGGGGCACGTGTCCGAAGCTGTTCATGACCGCGGTCATGATCGCCTCGTGTCCGCTGACGACCAGAAATCCCACGAGCGCCAGGAAGAAGAGCAGCTGCCCGAGCACGTCCGCATCCTCGCCCACCGCGGGGTTGTAGAAGGTTGCGAACCCCAGGCCCATCTGCTGCCCCATGAGCAGTCCGCCCATCTGCATCGCCACCAGCGGCAGCGAGGCCACCAGGCCGATCACCAGGCCCACCAGGATCTCCAGTGCCACCAGCGGCGCCAGGGCGAACAGGTCCAGCCGCAGCCCCTCGGTCGTCACCGCGCCCAGCCCGTGGAGCAGCGGATAGATCGCCAATCCGATCACGAACGCCAGGAGAATCCGGACCCGCAGCGGAACGACGTTGGAACCGAACACCGGCGCGAAGATCATCAGACCGCCCACGCGAAACACGACGAGCATCGCGGCGGGAAGATGTGCAACCAGTGCGTTCATGAAAATCCATGCCGTCTCCGACGACCTCAGAAGGCCGTGAACATCTCCATGGCGAAATCGGACAGCTTCATGACCAGCCAGGCCATCAGGGCGACGGCCACCAGCAGCATGGCCGCGATCTTGGGCACGAAGCTCAGGGTCTGCTCCTGCACCTGGGTGACCGCCTGGATCAGGCTCACGACGAGCCCCACGATCAGACCGGCTCCGAGGATCGGCGCCGACAGCAGCAGGGTGTACATGAGCGCCATCCGCAGGGCGTCGATGCCTTCACTGCCCACGACGGGCCTCCTTTCGACTGCTCTGCGCGCGCATCACGGACCACCCCCCGCCACGGCGCCGGCCAGCGACTGCACCGCCTCCGGCTGCATCACGCTCGTGATCAGCGAACCCGCGACCAGCTGCCAGCCGTCCACGAGGACGAACAGCAGCAGCTTGAACGGAAGCGAGATCAGCACCGGTGGAAGCATCAGCATGCCCATCGAGACCAGCATGCTCGCGATGATGAGGTCGATGACCAGGAATGGAAGGTAGATCCTGAATCCGATCAGGAACGCCACCTTGAGCTCGCTCAGGACGTAGGCCGGAATCAGCGTGAGCATGTCGACGTCCGACCGGTTGAGGGCGCCCGGATCCGAGGTGTCCACGCCGCGGTAGTTCAGCATCATGTAGACCCCGGACCAGTTGCCCGTCGCCTCCAGCTGCGAGAACATGAAGTCCCGCAGGGGCTGCTTGGTCTGGTCCCAGGCGACCGCGTAGTTCGCGTCCTGCCCGTCCACGTAGGGCTTGATCCCCTCCTCGTACATCCGTGCCATGGTCGGCGTCATCACCACGAAGGTGATGAAGAGGCTCAGCCCGACGATGACCTGGCTCGGCGGCAGGCTCTGCGTGCCCAGCGCCTGCCGCAGCAGCCCCAGCACGATCACGATGCGGGTGAAGCACGTGCAGAGGATCAGGATGGACGGAGCGAGGCTCAGGACCGTCAGCAGCACAAGGATGTTGAGCGTCGTGCTCAGCTCGCCATCCATGCCCGGGACGGCATCGGCGGCATCCTGGAGCACCTCGATTGGATTCAGCTGGGACGGCGAGCTCACCGCCGCCACGCACGGCGTGGCCAGCAGCATGCCCGTCGCGGCGATGATGCCGCGTCCCCCGAACCCCGAGTTCCCTCGACGCCTGCTCATGCCGGACGGGTCCCCCCGAAGAACCTCCGGAGCATCCGCCCCGGACCGCGGGCACGCCCGCGTGTCAGATCGATCAGTTCCCCGCCGTCGGGGCGGAACTCCTCCTGCTGCAGCACCCGCTGGAATGCCTCGGACGATCGACCGCCGTCCAGGCGTTCGCGGAGCTGGACCAGTTCATCCCCGGAGAATTCGCTGAGGGTCCGCATCGCCCCGCCGCCCTGATGCACCAGCAGCATGCGCGGGCCGACCTGGACGAGCACCAGATGCTGGCCACGGGCCACCGGGTAGCGGGCGTGGACCTGGAGCACCCCCGACGGTCGTCCCCCCGCCAGTGCTCCGCCGGCGCGGCGGAGGAGCATGCGCACGCCGAACAGGAGCACGAGGACGATTCCCAGTGCCAGCACCACCCGGAGGACATCGTTGTTCCGGGGATCGATCGAACTCAGAGGCGATGCATCCGCGGAGCCCGCGGGCCGCGCCTCGAGGAGTCCGTTGGGCAGTCCCAGGGGCCGCTGTTCGGTTGCGGGCACGACCACCGGTGCCGCGGTCACCGCATCGGGGACCGGACCGATGTCATCGGCCCCCACGACGTTCGTCGGAAGCAGGACCGCACAGCCCACGATGATCTGAAGTACGCGATTCACTCTCAAGCACTCGCCTTCCTGGCGCACACCCTGCCTTCCTGGCCGGGGGGGACATCCTGTCCCGAGACTGCTTTCACCTTCAGGTGGTCCGGGTCTCCTCCCGGCCCGCATCCCCCGGCAGCACACCGCCCGGCGTACCGGCCGGCGAGGTCGATTCGGCGGAGATGATCTCGCTCACGCGGATGCAGAAGTTGTCGTTGAGCACGAGCACTTCACCCCGTGCAACCTTTCGGCCGTTCACGAAGACGTCCACCGGATCACCGGCCGCCTTGTCGAGCTCGATGACGGAATCCGCCCCCAGCTGCACGACATCCTCGACGAACATGCGGGTCCGCCCCAGTTCGATGGTGACGTTCAGGTCGACGTCGTGCAGCATCGTGAGGTCGGGTGAACCGTCCGCGTTGCGGACCGAAGGAGGCCCCAGATCGGGCAGGGGCTGCCCGGTCGGCTGCGGCGCGTGTTCGGCCTGCAGACGATTCGCGGCATCCTCGACGCGACGCAGGGCCTCGTCCGCCATCGCATCGGCGGACTGCACCTCGGGCTGGTTCGGCATGGGGTTTGCTTCCCCTTGGACACCACCCTGGTTTCCGGGGGTTCCGGGGTTCGATTGCTCCGGGTTCGCCATCCGTGGCTCCTTGGAACGAGGCTGTCATCGCGCCGAAAATGCGGCGTGGGCCTCCTGCCCATCGCCAGTCGGCGTAGCGCGCGACGTCCCTCCCGGCGAGTGCGCGGGGGGGCAACCCTCGTCATCGGTCGTTGAACGCTGATTTCTCGAATCGGAGATTCAGTTCGCGGATTCAGGCGTCGGCACGGAAGCCGGTGCCGGCCACGATCACGCACTTGAGAATCACCGGCTCGCCCGTTTCCAGATCGTGGCCGAATCGATCCGACAGCAGGGCGTAGATTTTGCGCGTCACGGTCTCCAGACCGGGCTCCCGGAGATGCCGGGGCTCACTGGCCTTCCACGTGGCGTTGATTTCGGCCCGGATTTCATTGTTGAGACGGCTGATCTCCTGTTCCACGGCCCCCAGATGGCGGCCGCGAACCTGAACCCAGATCTCGGTATCGCAGACATACGTCACACCGGAACGGTTGTTCTGGAGCCTGGCGTCCAGCACCAGCGTCTCCACGACGGCCCGATCCGGATCGGTCGCCACGACGTCCAGGGCGCCTCCGGCGTGGGCCGTCTCGGGCCCGCCGCTGAAGGTCATGAAGCCGACGAAGGCCGCCGCTTCAACGATCAGCACGCCGGCGACCAGGAACAGGGTGCCGAATCGTCGGCGGGTTTTCGGGGTGGACTCGTTCGACGGAGTGCGGGGGTGATCCATGGGTCAGTCTCCTGCGGCCACATCGAAGTGACGCTCGGTAAGGATGATGTCAACGCGGCGATTCTCCGCATGTTCCTGGTCCGTCATGGCTTGCGCCACGAGCGGCTCGCGGGGC